>Ga0116210_1000160_pt1 | contig 71747 bp, 43 predicted proteins | sample TshhotsprinmetaG_FD_94483 | JGI IMG/M metagenome (GOLD analysis project Ga0116210, IMG submission 94483) | Hot spring microbial communities from South Africa to study Microbial Dark Matter (Phase II) - Tshipise hot spring metaG | ecosystem: Environmental > Aquatic > Thermal springs > Hot... | reverse complement strand
AGGGATCCTTCATGCCCGGGGATCCTCCTCGCCCATTTGGGCGAGGTTTTCCGAGATCAGTTGGCCTGCCCCAGGTAAACCTTCTACAGGGACCACCTTTCGCCAGAGGAGGGAATAGTAGCGCAAAAAAGCCGGCATATGCGAGCCGATGCCCCCCAGGAGGATCACCCCCCAAAGCAGAATCAATCGATGGGCCCAGAATATCGGCACAAGGCACAGCACGAGCAATTTGGCCATGGTAAGAAGACCGCGACCTTGGTGCAGCCACAGTGACCTGCCGCCGGATTCCAGCAGGGTGAGCAGGGCCCCGGAGGCGATCGCCCCTACCAGGGTAGGCACGAGTCGCTCGGCCGGTACCTCGAATGCATGCCCCCCGACGAGGATCCCCGAGGTGCCCAGATGAATGCTCCGCACAACGATATTCAGCCACCGCAGGCCTACCGGCGATAGAAAGCCCAAAAACCGAGCCACCAATCAACCTCTCTCTGGCATGTTTCGCGGGCGTTAAGGGAAGATTGTTCAAGGTATCAGCCCCCGGCCATTGGCCGTTTTGGCCACCCCCGGGAGTGGCCCCCTATTTCAATCGGCTCCCTATTTCAATCGCTCCATGTAGCGAAGGAATTCCTCGTCCAGCCGATCAAGGTCCGGTCCGAAGGCTTCCTGAAAGTCCTTAATCCGGGTGGATTCGTCGTCCCAGATCATCAACGGTTTTTGGCCAATGAGGCGGAGATATTCATTGAATCGCTCCGGATAACGGCGGATCAAAAAATAGGTCAGGGCCCATGCTTCCGCATAGGCGGCTTGAGCCTGGCGGGGATCCCGGAATCGATCCTCCGTGGCAATCAAACTTTTCAGGGATTCTTCCGGTCGGGTTGCCAAATACTGCCGGAAATCGGCCAGTCGCACCGAATTGAGTTCCCCCACACCTCGCCAGCCACTTGTGCTTTGCAAATCGGGGGTTTCGAAATAGATAGCAATTCCCTCGCTCAACCAAAGCGGGCAGTCGCTGAAACGCCGCAACAATCCGCAGTTGAAGCAGAGTTGATGGGTCGCCTCGTGGATAATCGTGGCGACGGTGCGATGGGCCTCCGGGTGGAGGAAGATGCGGTTGATCTCGGAGAGGGTTCGCTTCGACCCGGTGCTGGGGCGGGCCCAAGTGGCTGTTTCCGTGATGTCGTAAAGGACCATCCGATTCTTTTCCAGGTGGTAATAACCGATGATGGTTGCGGCCGCTTGGCCCGCTTCTTCCCGCGCAAAAACCTGAAAGTTCGAGCGGTTCGCAAATACAATGGCCACGAGAGGATACTCCGGGGCTTGCACGGGAAGTCCCCGCCGCTTCCAAAAATTGATAAATGCGGTGTACAGCCGTTCAAACAGCCAGCCGCACCAGCTCGCGTAAGCTTCGTTGGTTTGATAGACAATCAGATAATGGGCGGTTTTTTTTACGGCGAAGCCCGGGGGGAGCTCCTCTTGAAGCTTTCGCGCAAGCTCCTCCGACCCAAGCCGGCGGAAAGGCCGTTCGCCTTTGCGGCGGCTAATGACCTGCTCGCTGAGCAGGGGCCAAAGCTGTCCGTCCTCCCCCTCCAAGAGGATACCGCCATCTTGAGCTTCCACCAGAACTCGCCCTGCGAGTACGCCGCTTTTGCCCTCGCGCTCGAATTCGACGATTTCCACCACAGAAGCGGATGGCTTTTCCGCACGAGAGGGAGCTTGAGTGCCGGCTTGGGAAGCATGACCAGGGAAGACGCAAAGTGTAAAGACAAAAAGAGGGAAAACACAGAGCTTAAAAGTAAAAAGAATGAAAACGGGCAAAACGCGAGCGAAACAGAATGGCTGAAACTGCGGGTGCCTTTTCCGCCGCGTTTCCGCCGGTAGCAATCGCCCCGGTTTCCCGTGTCGATCTCTTAGACGATTTTGTATCTTCACTTGACAGCCTTCGGAAACGGTGGTTTCCAAGATTCACGATCTCGCGGTATTCGGGGCCGCGGGTTTCAAATCTGCCTTATGTTCGAAACCCTCTCGCCGGCTTGCGTCGATCCATAGGAGCGATTCAAATGCGGGACGTAGTTGCTTTTTGGGTCCGCATATTTCATCCTGTGGAGAATAACCGTCTATCACAGTGCAAATGCATTCATGGGGCAAATGCGACGCCGCCGGGTTGCCCCGGAGAATCAGTAAACTTTACAGCGGCTCGTAGTACACCCTCCAATAACCCGGATCCGAGGGATTGCGTTTCTCCGTGCCAGGGGACGGTGGCAGATCGCGCCCCCGATCACGGTTGCTTCGTCTTCAAGCGGAGCCGTGAGGGAACTCTTTCCTCCAGAAGACGGAATAACTCTTTCCTCCAGAAGACGAAATAAACACTCCAAGCAAATCAAGGACGAATTCAAATTTAAGTGGTAGCCACCGTCCTGTGCGACTAATGTCGTTGCCGGAAATTTTGAAATTGGTAATTTTTGAATCAAGGGGCCCGGGCTTCTTTCAACCGATGTTGTGGGTTACTAAGGCAACCGATGCAGCGGGTTACGAACGCAGTTGCCAAGCGACGCTTTGCTCCGCGGGTAGACCCTTGGGGACGAAGCAACGGGTTGAATCGCCCCCCGCCAAGGCACGAGGTACGAGTGAAGCCATCCGGGGCTTCTACCGATATTGTAGCTTTTCCGGATGGACTAAGAAAATCGCAGAATCCGATCTGAAAGAAGTCGCAAATTTTCGGCGGTGGACCCTGGGCAAAGGGAAAATCGCTTCGACACCTCCGGAGCACCGGAAGGAATTTGCGCCGCTATTGGGGGGAAGCTCGGGTCATGTGAGCTGCCGGTTGAATCACCCTGGATTTAATGGGCGATATTCGGGCCGCAGGCCTGCTAGGAACGCTCCCCTGCTGCTTTTATTGCTTGTTAATGCTTTCCGGTAGAAGTCCACGTGATGTCAGTTCGAAATTTGGGCCGCACGGAGTCGCCTCGGCCCCGCCATTGCTTTAATAGGCCTTTGTGCGGCGGTATGATGGTAATACCTATGAGGGGCGAAGGCGTGCATGGCCCATGTCGTGAAAAAAGGGGGGCTATTGCACGAGCCGGCACCCAGCGCAAAAAAGAAAGCTTGCCTTCGCCGGCAAGAGCCGCTGTATTCAGGACGGTTTTGCTGCCGCATTTCCGCGTAACCGGTTTTCTGCGGAGAATGTCAGGGCGAATTACAGTTGGGGAAGCGGCCCGACGGAACGCGATTATCAATCGAACCGAGGCCGTCTGTGCTCAAGCAAGGTAGATGTGATTAAGCGTGGCACAGTGGCGGAGGGCATCGTCCTTCGGGCTGGTGGATTTTATTTAAGATAGAGAATTACTCCCGCGAAAATCGGCGGTATACCTGAGGGCGAAATCCGTCGACAAACTTTCGTAGGAAGTCGTGGACCGGGGTTCGAGGATAGCTTGCGAGAAGAGCATATCGATGATCGCTTGCTCGGTGAACAAACGAGTATTCAGGGATTAGCCAGGGGAGGAAGGGGATAGAAGCGAAAACACGGGACCCTGGCGGAGGAAACTCCTACGAACTATCCGGCCAAAGGATCGAGCAGTTGGAGGGCTTTTTCTCATGTTTTATCGAGCCGGTGGCAGTATGCGATTAGCGGTGGGCATAATCGGTGTTCTCTTGATGGGGATCGTTGTGGTCGGCTTTGCTGCGGGGGCTGTGTCGGCTTACCTTAGGTTTCCTAGTGTGGCCCCAGTTGATGCGGAAACGCACGAAGTCGGCTCCGGCGCTTCGGGCTCGCTAGCAGACTCAAGCAACCTTAATGCTCGTGCCACAGCCGATGAGATTTTGAAAGCCGCCGGAGTCCGCGGCGGCCTGATCGTCCATTTGGGAGCAAGCGATCCCGAACTCACCCTGGCACTGTGTGCAGGTTCGGGGTTTTTGGTCCATGCGCTTTGCCCAGAGATTGAGCAGGCCGCAAAGGCACGAGATTTTCTGCTGTTCAAAGGGATCTATGGACAGGTAAGTGTTGAGGTATGGAAGGGGCCGCGGTTGCCATACGCCGACAATTCCGTAAATCTTGTAGTGATTGAGCCCGGCTCAGAGGTCGTCGAAGCAGAGGTGCTGCGGGTTCTGGCACCGTTGGGTGCGGCGTATTACCGGGGGAATTCGCCGAGACAAATCCTCCGCAAGCCGCAGAATCCGGAGACCGATGAATGGCCCCATTTTTTGTATGGGCCCGAGAACAATGCGGTCAGTAAAGATCGGCTCGTCGGACCGCCTTACCAACTCCAGTGGGTCAGCGGGCCGCGGTGGACGCGGAGCCACGATCATTTGGCCAGTGTCAGCGCGGTGGTAGCGGCAGGGGGCCGGATTTTTTCCATCGTCGACGAAGCTCCCACGGCATTCGTCGTCATCGATTCCCAGTGGTCCCTGGTGGCCCAGGATGCTTTTAACGGCTTGGTCCTGTGGAAGCGTCCGGTAGGACCTTGGGAGTGGCATTTGCGCGGCTTTCGCAGCGGTCCGCCGGAGCTACCGCGCAGCTTGGTTGCGGAGGGGGATCGCGTGTACGCCATCCTTGGCTATGGAAAGCCGGCCTGTGCCCTGGATGCGGCTACCGGCGAAATCCTGATGGAATATGCGGGGACAGAAGGGGCCGCGGAATTAGTTCTGGCCCGAGGGGTCCTCTACGTGGTGGCGGGAGTTCGACGACCTGCCGCTTGGGACCCATCGCTGGAAGCGTGGCGCCGCGGGGTTACTCCTTCCCCAGAAAAAAAGCGGATTCACGCCGTGGAGGTGGCTACCGGACGAACCATTTGGGTCAAAAGCGATGCGACAACCGAGGACCTGATGCCCACCACCTTGGCGGTGAGCGGTGACCGGGTGTTTTTCCAGAATCCGGAGTATGTGGTCTGTCTGGAGGCAGGCAGCGGGCAGGAGCTGTGGCGGGCATCGCGGCCGGTTGCCCGAAGCCGGTTCGGATGGTCAACACCGACATTGGTGGTTTATGAGGATGTGGTCATTTCGGCGGACCGCAATCCGACGGCCTTAGCCGGTGATCTGCTCCCGCCGGAAAAGGGCGTTTTGTGGCTGCCGAGCAGTAATGGGGGCAATGCCCCGCCCGGTGAAATGATCGCTTTTTCCGTTCAGACCGGTGAGCGGCTTTGGAGTGCCCCGAGTCGTGAAGGGTATAACGCACCGGTGGACGTGCTGGTAGTCGACGGGCTGGTATGGACCGGCTCGTTGGTCCATGCGAAGGATCCCGGGATGCTCGAGGCCCGCGACGTCCGCACCGGCGAGGTGCGTCGCCAGCGCCCGCCGGATCAGCAGTTTTTCACGGTGGGCATGAGCCATCACCGGTGTTATCGGAACAAAGCGACCCCGCGATTCATCATCCTGGGTCGGGCCGGTGTGGAATTTCTGGATGTTTTGACCGGTGAAGCGACGGCCGACCATTGGCTCCGGGGCACGTGTCAATATGGGGTCCTGCCTGCCAATGGGCTCCTTTACGTGCCGCCCCATTCGTGTGCCTGCTACATCTACGCGAAATTATCGGGGTTTAATGCCTTGAGCACGGTGCCTGCTTTGGAGCCGGGGGAAATCCACAAGCTTTTCCAACCGAGCGATCAATCGCAGCTTGAGTTGGGTCCGGCATCCGCGGCTGCGAGTTCGGCCGGTTTACCCGCGAGGACCGGGCCAAAACCGGCGGAGATTCCCAGCGAATCGGTGAGCGATCGATCGACCGTTCGATCCGAAATACCCGCAGAGAGAATATCCGCAGAAGGATTATCCGCAAATAGAATATCGGCAGAAAGAATATCCGCAGAAAGTATGCCCGCAGAAAACACGGAGGATTGGCCCACGTATCGTCACGACGGCGGAAGAAGCGGTTTTACCCGAATGTCGCTCCATCCTCCGATCGAGGGGGCGTGGGCGGAAAAGCTTCCGGGCAAACCTACCGGTGTCGTGGTATCGCGGGGGGTTGTGCTGGTCGCGGTGGCCGATCAGCACACGGTGTATGCGCTGGATGCGGATACGGGGCGCAAGCTGTGGTATTTTGTGGCAGGTGGTCGGGTGGATAGTCCGCCGACCATCCACGAGGACCGGGCAATTTTCGGTTCTGCCGACGGTTGCGTGTATTGTGTGCGGCTCGTGGATGGGCAATTGGTGTGGCGTTTTCGCGCTGCCCCGCTGGAGCGGCGGATCGTTGCCTACGGACAGTTGGAATCGACCTGGCCGGTACACGGAAGCGTTTTGGTTCACGAGGGTGAAGTGTACTTTGCCGCGGGGCGATCAAGCTTTGTAGATGGGGGGGTGTTCCTGTACCGCTTGGAGGCGGCAAGTGGGCGGCTACTGTCGGCAGTGCGGATCGATGGTCGCGACCCGATCACCCTCCGCGAGCCGCAGCGGCTCATTCAGTCGGTCAACATGGAGGGGGTGATGCCGGATGTGATGTCCACGGATGGAACATCGATCTTCATGCGGCATGCACGCTTCGATCGAGCATTAAATTTGCTGCCTCCCACCGAACCGCATCTTTTTAGCTCGGCGGGTTTCTTGGATGATTCCTGGTGGCATCGAACCTACTGGCAATTCGGCAGGGCCATGAACTCCGGCTATGGTGGTTGGCCGGTGGTGGGAAACCAGGTACCTGCCGGCCGAATTCTGGTCTACGACGGAAAGCACGTTTTCGGCTTTGGACGCGAGGTCTACGCCCACCATGGAAGCCATGTGGGGTTGGATAGCACGACGATTTATCACTGGCGTCCCGCGGAGGATTTTCCCTCCCGCTTTACCCAGTATCAGCTCTTTGCGGCGGAAGTTCCGGAGTTTCCCGAGGTGGATCCGCGGCGACAGGCTCCGAGGGCGGGGCAAGCGGCCAAAACCGCCCAAACCGGTGCCCAAATGCCGCAAAAGCCGTATCGGTGGCGGCGACCGGTGCCGCTACTGGTTCGGGCCATGATCCTGACGGGGCGGACACTGTGGGTTGCCGGACCCCGGGATAGCGCGGACCCAGCCGGGTTGCTCGACAGTTGGACAGGACGCCGCGGGGTGGTCCTGGCGGCGGTTGACGCCGATAAGGGCGAAGTGTTGGCCGAGTACGAACTGCTGAATTTGCCGGTTTTCGACGGTTTGGCGGCTGCCAGTGGGAAGCTCTACCTCAGCTTGCAAGATGGCCGAATCCTGTGTTGGAAGGGTACGTTGCAGGCCGGGATGGAGAAAAGGCTTGAGAATTAGTACTGCAACTCGGGATCCAGATGAAGCTGGAGAACTAATACGGCGGTGCTGGGTTGGAGGGCTATCATTTGCTCGATCGGCAACCGCCAAATTCGCCGGTCATAGAATTCGCCGGCAAAATCTCGTCAGTTGCTCGAGGCACAGAAAGGATTGTGGTCAATCTGAGGTCGAATGGTGTAGCTCGACAAGCACTGCGACAAAGCGGCGCGAACCGCCGCTGGGTGTGAGGTTGCTTTCAACTCGAGAACGGGGCGAAACGCTGAACGGGCATTTGCGGCGACAAATTCGTGCTGCTTTTTGGCGGGAATAACCGCGGGAAGTTCGCCGGCGGGGAATTTTAATTCGGGTAAGGTGACGACCGATTGAATTGGCCTGGTTTTGGGAGTGATGAAAGGTTGCAATCACAGGGCGTGATATGCTGCGTCTTGGGAGCGATTTGGCTTGCGAGTTTCGCGGCTTGGAGTTCGGCCGCGGAAATCGGAAGCGTTAAGCCTTCCGGTTTCCTTCGGGTAGGGGAGGATCGGCAGATCGAGGCGACCGCCGGTTTATTGATCACCCCGGCGGCGGAACGCGCCATCCAGCAGGGGCTTGAGTATTTGGCCCGACAGCAATTGCCGGATGGGTCTTTTGGCAGCGGCACGTATCGCGGCAATGTGGCCATTTGTTCTTTGGCCGGAATGACTTTTCTGGCGGCGGGAAGCACGCCGGATCGTGGGCCGTACGGGCGTAATGTAAGCCGGGCCATCGACTATCTGTTGGCCAATACTCAGCCCAGTGGGTTTATCTGTTTCTTTCCGGCGGCCAGTCATGGACCGATGTATGGGCACGGATTTGCGGTCCTGTTTCTGGCCGAATGTTACGGAATGTCTAGCCGCCCTGAATTGGGCGATGTGCTTCGCCGCGCGGTTCGTTTAATTGTGGACACTCAGAACGAAGAAGGTGGATGGCGGTATCAGCCGCAACGGGCAGATGCCGATATCTCCGTCACCTCGTGCCAGGTGATGGCCCTCCGCGCAGCCCGAAATGCCGGTATCTTCGTTCCCAAGGAGACGATCGATCGTGCCGTCGAATACATCAAACGATGCCAGAATCCGGACGGCGGTTTCGCTTATCAGCCGCAGGTGGGCGAAAGTGCGTTTGCGCGTTCGGCCGCCGGATTGGTGAGCCTATTTTGTGCCGGCATATACGAGGGACCGGAGGTCGAAAGCGCCGCCAGCTATCTGATGCGCTTTGTGCCCGAACGCGGCCAACCAACTCTCGAGCCCCCGTACTACGAATACGGACATTATTATGCTGCTCAAGCCATGTGGGTATTGGGAGGAAACTATTGGTTGCGGTGGTACCCGGCAGTTCGCGACGATCTGATAGCCCGCCAGCGCGATGGGTGTTGGCGATCCCCCATCTCCAACGAATATGCCACAGCCATGATCCTTTTAGCCCTGCAAGTGCCGAATAATTACCTCCCGATTTTCCAGCGTTAGGGATAGATTGCGGTAGTAAGAGATTGAGGCGCTGATGCCAAAAAGTGCATTCGGGTGGTCGTGATCCTTGCTTAATGTCGGGAGGTCGCCAGTCACGGTTTTTCTCAAACTCGTGGTTTTTCTCAAACTCGTGGTTTTTCTCAAAAATTGTGAAAGCTGTTCTTTTCAAAAAATGTGAAGCGGCTTTTGTCAAAGGCTCTGAAACCGGTTTTTCTTTGAAATTGCAAGGAAGGGAAGAAACGATTTGCCATTTGAGGGAAGAACGGGGGAAATCACCCGGATATAAGATCGCTTATCGCCGCAGTGAGGTAGCGAAGAAAGAGTTGATCTGAAAGCTTTGAAAGGCACGCTTACGGTTAACAGCGTGCTGGTTGCGGGAAAGAACGGCGGTCATTCGTGGGTAGAATTACTGAAGCGAAGCAGTGAACTTATGTTCCGATTCGCTGCAAATACGAGGGTCTAATCAATAACAAATTTGTTCATTCCGGCAACTTGGTAGGGAAAAGGGAATGCGGAGGAGATTGCCGAGTAAACTGCTTTTCATGCGGTCTTTCGCGAGATGGGCCCGGGATCATCGGCACGTCGCCGCCCCTTCCCCGTGGCTTTGGTGGGTTTTGTTTTTGGTCGCGGCAAGTGCGGCCAGCTTTACCCACGCCAACGAGTGTCTCCCGGTTGAAGGCGAACCTTTTGCGGCCGAGTTACTCGGTGTGCCTTCGGGTCAAAAGCTCAGCCTATTGATCCGCCATGAACCAACGGTGGTCCCTGCCTGGGAAATTGTGCTTTGGGGCCGATTGAGGGAGCCGGTGGCCACGCACCTGGTGGTATTGGTCGATGGGGGAATTTTGGCGGCATCCTCTGTCCGATTGCTCAAGGATACGCTCGTCTTTCAAACAGAAAGCTTAGGTGTCGGGGAGCTTCCGGCCGATGCGGTGGCGGGAATGATCCTGGCAATACCCCCGGACCAAGCGCGGATCGATCAGCTTGTCGACCGGATTTTAAAAATCGAGGCGGAAGAGGATCGTGTCTTACTGAGTAATGGAGATGAACTTGCCGGACAGTTGCAGGAATTTGGCAGCACCTTTGCCCGATTACAAACACCCGCCGGAGTAGTAGAGCCTACCGCCACGCGGATTCAGGCGATTATTTTAAATCCGCTTTTGCGGCAGACGCCAAACCTTCAGGCTGCGGCCGAGTCGGCGGGGGGAATCCGGGGAATTTGGGTCGGCCTTTTGGACGGTAGCCGGCTGTGGTGTCGGCAATTGGTAAGCGAGGGCTCGGGTTTTCGGCTCGAGCTTGTGCTCGGATCTTCGCTTGTGGCCAAACCTGGGACCATCGTGTTCCTTCAACCGATCCATAACCGGGTGGTCTACCTCTCGGATTTGCAGCCGAGCAGTTTTGAGCACCGTCCGTTTTTGAGCGTGCCCTGGAGCTATCAATCCGACCGGAATGTTGCGGGGACTTTTCTTCGCTCCGGGGGCCAAATTTACCTCAAGGGACTCGGGGTGCATAGCGCCGCGCGACTGGTGTACACGCTGGAAGAGCCGTTTGAGCGATTCGAAGCCCTGATCGGCATCGACAACTGTACGAAAGGGCAGGGAAGCGTGCAGTTCGCGGTTCGGGTGGATGGTCACGAGCGATACCGTAGCCCGATCATTTACGGCGGACAAAAGCCCTTACCGGTGCGCGTTGAGCTACGGGGCGGGAAGCGTCTTGAGCTTTTGGTCGATTACGCCGACCGGGCGGACCAAAGGGACCTGGCCAATTGGCTTTTGGCGCGACTTATCCGGCCGAGCTCCGAGCGCTAACGCGAAAGATTTTTGAAAAGCTGCAACGCTTTTTTACTGAGCTGCAACGACGGCACTCGAAATAGCCCTTCGCCCGGCATGCCTGCCGATGTGAAATCCCGCATGCGTTCCGGTAAGAAAAATCGCAATCACGCCCATAACCTGCGAGCAATAGGACCCAACGGGCACAAAACGGTTGCGGTTTGCCGCAGAATACACCCTGTGTTGAGTACACGCTGCGTTCTTACTTATAACTGCGTTCCTACTTTTAACTGTTTATAGGAATGTATCGAAAATGCATCAGGGGAGTGTGCCGCCGTGTAATATCTCAGGGGGTATGCCGCCGATTAACACGAGATAAGCGTGCCACCGATTGAGCGCAAAAAGGCAGCAGATGCCCAGCACGCTGGGTGCGTCCCGGTGCGCATTTCCGCAGGAACCATCTGCGGCACGAGGCACTTTATCCTTTTGCCTTAGCAAGCAATATGCTTTTCCGTGGGGGCTAAAACCGGCGGCCGGATTCGCGTTTTCCAAGCTGCTGGCCCCGCGCTCAGGTCCACCGCTAGGCCCCGAATTTCCCTAGCCGACCGGCATGGGCCATAGCCAAGGGCATCAAGTACACGGCGGGAAACTGGCCTAAGCCACCTTTAAGGACCTCGGTTTCGCCGAACGATTGGCAGGCATCCGGCCGGCATGAATCTGCCACCAAAACCACGGGCACCGGGTGCCAACTGTGACTTTTTAAGGATGCCGGGGTGCTGTGATCCGCGGTCACCATCAGTACGGTGGGGCGAAGCGCTTCGATCCGGGGGATTACCTGGTCGAATTGCTCGATCATTTTGACTTTGGCCGCGAAGTCTCCGTCTTCTCCCCGGCTATCCGTGTACTTGAAATGGACGAAGAAAAAGTCGTATTGATTCCAGACCTTTTCCAGGATGTCGATTTCCTCGTCCAAAGTGGTTGGCTGTCCTTCGATGGTCATCCCGACGAGTCGGGCCAGACCCTTGTACATCGGATAAACGGCGATGGCTGCCGCCCGGAGCCCGTAAACATACTCGTAAGTCGGTAGTTGAGGCCGCACGGAGAAGCCGCGCATGGTCAAGCCGTTCGCCTTGGGGTGACCGGCCAAAATTTCCCGTGCTTGGACGATGAAACGGCGTGCGACGTCGGCGGTCCGTTGACTGTCGTAATCGCTTGCCGTGGGCTCCAAGGGAGGAACTCCGGTTCGCTGTGGATCGGTGTCCGAGACGTTTCCGCCGAGTCCTTCCCCGCGGAAAATGACGACAAAGCGGTGTTCTTTGACCGGCTCCACGAAGACCTCTATGCCGGGGATTTGCACTTGTCGCAATTTGATGGCAAGGGGGGCACTTTCCGCGGTGTCGATACGGCCGGCACGGCGGTCGATGATCCGCCCCTCGGCGTCCAAAGTGCAAAAGTTGCATCGTACCGCCACATCCTTAGGGCCGACTTCGAATCCTACGCCGGTGGCCTCCAGGACCCCTCGGCCGATAACGTATTTCAACGGATCGTAGCCGAAAAGACCTAAATGGCCGGGTCCACTGCCCGGTGTGATTCCCGGCAAAATGGGAATCATACTCCCGCAAACGCCCCGCGCTGCCAATCGGTCCAGATTGGGGGTGTGCGCCGTTTCTAATTCCGTCTTCCCGGTTCGTGGATCAGGCAAGCCCCCAAGACCGTCCGCTACGAGAAGAACGATTTTGGAGTCGTTCCGCTCTTTGAGTTCGCTGATTAGTTCCAACAAATCCATCGTGACCTTCTCCTACCTAACTGCCGGAACACCGTGATTTTCGAGGCCCAGCCATTTCGAGATTAAAAAACACCTTTTGAATCTTCTTTTGTTTTGCTTTTGTTCTTTTTGTTCGTTGGTTTAGCTTCTGTTCTTTTTGGCCGGTCTTTCGCTTGTCCCCGCAGCACCGGTCCCCCTCGGCACCGGTAATAGGCACCGAACAATCCCGAAAAGCACCGCAGGTTGCCCGAGGGTGCCGAAACCGTAAGCTAGTATAATTGAAACTGCTAATAACGGGAGAAGGCCCACGCCGCGAAGCCCGACGGACCACCCTCCACTTTAAGGAGGAAGCCATTCCGGGGCATGAACCACTCAGGCAACGCCGCGGTGTTTCTCCCATGATCCTTCGTCTTCGTTGCAGTGGCTAGCTTCCTGAAAGCAGGACCTTTCTCCCGTCCAACCGGCTACTTTCTTCCTTTGAACCGGCTACTTTCTCCCGTATCTGTCTTTGTCCCCAGAGCTGATTCTTCTGAAAGGAAGATTCTACGAACCCCGTCAAAGTTGCCCAATAAACCCAATTTATCCCTGTTTTGTCGCTTTGGTGAGGGCTTGATCGAGATCATCCCAAAGATCCTCCGGATCTTCCAGCCCGATGGAAAGCCGAACCAATCGGTCGGTGATGCCGAAGTTTTCGCGGTGTTGAGCGTCGCAACTAGCATGGGACATGGTCGCCGGGTGTTCGATCAGCGATTCCACGGCACCCAGGCTCACCGCCAAGGCGAAAAGATGCGTGGAGCGGACAAAGGTCTTGGCGGCTTCGGCCCCGGGGAGCTCCAAGGTGATCATCGCCCCGAAACCCCCCTCCATTTGGCGGCAAGCGAGCTGGTGTCCGGGATGATGCGCTAGGCCCGGGTAAAGCACGCGGGTAATCCGCGGATCTTTGGCCAATCGCTCCGCCAAGAGCATCGCAGAGCGGCACTGCTCGCGAACACGAAGTTCCAAAGTGCGCAGCCCCCGCCAGCCCATGTAGGCTTCCCACGGTCCGAGGGTGGCCCCTGTGGCATTTTGTAGAAAGTAAAGGCGACGATAAAGCTCGCGATCCCTCACCACCAGAACGCCGCCCAATAGGTCGCTATGCCCCCCGAGATACTTCGTCGCCGAATGCATGACGATGTCGGCACCTTTTTCAAGCGGGCGAGTCAACACGGGGGTGGCGAACGTATTGTCAACCCCAAGCAGTGCACCGTACCGATGGGCAAGCTCGGCACAGGCTGCGAGGTCGGCGATGGAAAGGAGTGGATTGCCCGGCGTTTCTACCCAAAGCAATTTCGTTTCGGGACGAAAAGCCGCCGCCAATTGATCCAAATCGGCCGCGGGAGCGAAGCTTGTCTCGATTCCCATCGTTGGCAAAACCTTGCGAAACAGCCGGAAGGTTCCCCCGTAAAGATCGCCCCCCGCCACAATGTGCTCCCCCGGCCGCAGCAGCATGCAGACGCAGTGGATGGCGGCCATACCGGAGGAAAAAGCTAGTCCATATTCCCCCGATTCAAGCGAGGCCACCAGCTGCTCGAATGCCGCCCGAGTAGGGCTTCCGCTCCGAATGTAATCGAATTTTCCCCACTCGCCCGGACCGGGCTGCACGTAAGTGGTTGCCAGATAAATCGGGGGGACGACCGCACCGGTGTGGGGGTCGACGGCTTGGCCGCCGTGGATCGCGCGAGTCCTGAACCGCATCGCAAGTTCGCTCGGTGAATTTTTTGGCTTCGGGTAATCGGGTAATTTTGATCGTTTGGCTCCGGGTGATACCGATCGGCCCAAGATGCCCATGGGCCAAAACTGCTGATGAACGGGAATTGCTAAACGGCCAAGCGGCCCTGATTAAATGGCGGTGAGTGGGCCCAGATGAAATGCACAAGATTTCACAAAGCCGCTAATCCCATAAAGTACAGCCTACTGCGGGGACCACTGAACAAAGGTCAAACGCCCTATTTGATCAAGCACGCCGATCGAGCGAAGACGCCCATTGACCGGAAATGCGGATCCACGAATGCTTCTGGCCCGCGGAATGCCAAACCCACTGCCCGCCGGCATCTATCGGTTTGCCCCCGGATGCATGATCATCGAGCCCGGAGCTAGCCGAACAGAGTCGAATCTTGGTCAAATCTTTTCTAAAGCCTGGGCAAAATCCGCGATCAGATCTTCGGTGTTTTCGATCCCGCAAGAAACGCGGATCATATTGTCGGGGATTCCCACGGCACGCCGTTGCTCAGGGGCGAAGTCATGATAGCTCATCAACATGGGCTGCTCGATCAGCGATTCGACCCCACCGAAACTGGGGCCAATCCGAGGAATTCGCACGGCATCGACGACCGCAGCCGTCTGCCGCCAATCAGCGTCTTTGACCAAAAAAGTCACCAGCCCGCCAAAACCCCTCATGGTACGCTTGGCGATGAGGTGATCGCGATGACTGGGCAGACCCGGGTAATAGACCTTTTCCACTCGCGGATGCTTCTCCAAAAACTCCGCCAGGGCTTGGCCGTTGTGATTATGGCGTTCCATTCGTAGGGCGAGGGTTTTCAGGCCCCGTTGCAGCAGATAAACGTTATGGGGCGATGGTCCCAGGCCCATTACTCCCCGAAGCTTTCGACACGCTTCCAAAGCGGTTGCTGAACCCACGAGAACGCCGGCCAATAGGTCGTTATGCCCACCCAGGTATTTCGTGCAGGAATGGAGCACGCAATCGATCCCGTATTCCAACGGCCGAACGTTATACGGGGTAGCGATGGTGGAGTCGATCAAAGTCTCGATGCCGTACTTTTTTCCCAAGGCGGCGACACGCTCGTAATCGATCACGCTGAGGTGGGGATTGGTGGGCGATTCGCTAATAAGCAGCCGGGTACGTGGGGTAATCGCCTGCTCCATTTTTTCATAATCGCCGGCCGGCACGGTCTTGGTGACAACCCCAAGACGACCGAGGTATTCGCGGCAAAACTCCCGCGTACGATGGTAGCATTCGTCGATGAGGACAATTTCGTCCCCGGCACGAACTTTGGCCAACAGATAACCCGCTACCGCTGCCATGCCTGTGCCGTAAAGAATGGCCGTTTCCCCCCCCTCCAGCTCGGCCAATTTTCGTTCCACGATTTTCTCGCTGGGGTTGCCGTAACGGCCGTATTCCTCGCGGCTTTCGCGGTCCTTGAGGTACTCGAGGATGGCATCAGTGTTTGCGAATGTAAAAGTTGCGGTACAAAAAATCGGATCCGTGATGGAGAAATTCGACTTCACCCGATTTTCACCCGCATGGACCGCCAGTGTGGAGAAACCGGTATTACCCGAACGAAGGGACCGGGTTTGCATGCCTGTATCCTGCGTACCCGTATTCTGAGTCTGTTCTTCTTGGCGTGTTTGACTATCCATGATCGAGACCTAACTGTATTCGTTCAGCGTTTCAGTTACATCGTGGGGATCAGCTGCATCGTATCTCAGTCACATCGTATGTCAGCTACATCGTATTGGCTACCTAGCCAATCGTACTTTTAGTGGCGGAAAACGTACCTTTGATCGGTTCAGTGCATCGTTTGCCGGTAGACCGAATCGGTCATGCGTTTTGCTTATTCGACTTAGTCATTCGCTGGGTAATTCGACTGGATAACTCGGTTGGTAAGTCGACTTATGAAGTGGGTTGGTAACTCGACTTAATCATTCGACTTGATAATTTGACTCAACGATTCGACTTGATAACTTAACTTAACAATTCGACTTAACGATTCGACTCGATAATTCGTCTTCATAATATTGGACTTCATAATTCGAGTTCATGATTCGCTTGGTAACCCAACTTGGTAGCTCGACCTGACAATTCGACGGAAACTGCACTTTGTGTTTGGCCCCGACACAGTCCGCAATATTCTGCACTGCGCAGCCCGAAGGATTCCTAAAATCGTAACTCCGCAGCCTGAAGTATTCTTTTGTTCGTAGTATTCTTTTGTTCGTAAAGACGACAACGATCCGGGGCTGAGCATCCCCCGTCAAACGGGTACGAATCCCGTGAGACGATTACGAATTTTCCGGAGTCTTTTGTTTGGCGAGACACGCGGCCTATCTGCCATTAAGTAGCGCCTCAGGAGGTGGCCCCTTCGGCACTTCTCATCGACACTTCCCCCAACAAACCGCATTGCCCGGACGAATTGCCGCCGGAATCAAACTTATGCATTCGTCGATACATTCCTCAGATTTCTTTCCTAAAGATCTCCAAAGATTTCTTTGTTAAAGATTTCTTTGTTAAAGATTTCTTTGTTAAAGATTTCTTTGTTAAAGATTTCCAAAGATCTCCATAGACTTCTTTGCTAAAGATCTCCATATCGGGGCGACGATCCGGGGCTTTTGGGAGGGCACGACGTGGCAACAGTCCCCGTCTTCCCCTGCAATCGCACTGTTTTCCCATTTTTTTCCCAGCAATCGCCGCGGCTCACGGTGCCCCGAGAAGCTTAGGGCGCCTCTTCGGCGGCTTGCGTGGTCGGCTTTTAGCCGAACTATTGAGCACAAACCGTTAGATTTCCTACCTTTCTTTTCTTACCTTTCTTATTGATGGCAAGTTATAGGCCGAGGTTGACGCGGTATTTTAGATTCCTCTGGCCGCCGACACAAGAAGCCGAAAGCCCTTGCGCGCTTCTTCGGGGCCTTGGCCGACGGCGGATATTTGGCCGACGGCGGCGGATAAGCGGAAAGATGGTTACCGCAGGAAAAACTCGAAATGCCCAAAATTATACGGTCAGTACGCATAAGTTCGGCTGAAGGAGTTACTCCGATGAAAAGAGCCCCGAAAACCGCGACGCGGTCCGAAATCTTGCCGGACCCATAACATGGCGTGGGTTTTCGGGCCGGGCTACACCCGCTTAAAATGGGGATTCTTTACGCACGGGAGTCAGCAAAGTGGTTACGCACGGACGTAGGCAGAGTGCTCACACAGGGAATTGGGCACAGTGGACTTGCATAAAAGGTGGAAAGCAGCAGAGTGTTAGCAACCAGAAAGCATGCGACCCAGCGAAAGAAAGTGGGATTCGGGGAACGGGGGTAAGAATTGGGTTTGCGGGAACTCCGAGCGGCCGACCGCCGTCCGATACGGCGGTTATTGAGCTCGATTCGGTGTCTTAAGATAGAGGGTGTCTAGATATTCTAACCGGATTAAGAGATCAGTAGGGCACCCTGGTTAAGGGAATTGAGGGTCGAATCATTGTTTTTATTTACTCGGGAATTTGCTTTGATTGGGGAGTCGGCCGGTGGGCTCGTGAACGCGGGGGCTGAGGCCCCGTAGGAGCGTCAACTTACGTATTTTTGAGAAAAGTCGCCTCAAATTCTGAAGGTAATACGTTGGACGTGGACGAGCTTGATCGCTTTTTAGAGGTTAGTCAACAAGCAGCCCGGAAAGCCGGGGAGTTACTCCTCCGGATGCTTGGCCGGGCAAAAGTACGGGAGAAAGCACCGGCCGATCTTGTCACGGAGGCGGACGTTGCGGCACAGCAGGTGATTTGTGAGCACATCCTTTCTGCTTTTCCGGATCACACCATTGTGGCTGAGGAGGGGACCGGCAAGGGAAGAAACGGAGGGAGCGAGGCGGGCTTTTCCGCACGAATCGGGGAATCATTGGGAGGGGGTGGGAGTGGCCAGGAAAACGCCTCGAATGCGACCGCGGCGGCGGTCTCCGCAAGCCAAGAGCCGGTATACCGCTGGCATATTGATCCGTTGGACGGAACGACGAATTTCGTGCATCGGTATCCGGTATTTGCGGTTTCGGTGGGTTTAGAGCGGGCAGGCCAGCTCTTGGTGGGAGCCGTTTATCAGCCGGTGACGGATGAGCTCTACTGGGCAAAGGCCGGCGGTGGGGCGTGGCTTCGTGACCAGCGGCTTCAGACCAGTGATTGTCGGGATCTGTCGAGCGCCTTAGCGGCGCTGGGCTTACCGCCCCGGGTATCACCGGAATCGCCTGATTTTAGGTTTTTTCTCGAAGTCTTGCCGCATTGTCAGTCGATTCGGCGGACCGGCTGCACGGCACTCAATCTCTGCTATACGGCGGCGGGATATCTGGATTTTTGTTGGGGACTTTCCACCCATTCGTGGGATATTGCGGCGGGTGTATTGCTTGTCTTGGAGGCCGGCGGAAGTGTTAGTGGACCCTTGGGAGAACCCCTGTCGCTGGAAAATGGGCAGTACTTCGCGGCTGCTAACCCAGAAATATTGGGGCAGGTCGTAAAGTTGAGTCGCAGGGTTCTCGGATAGGCATAGCGGGATCTATGGGAATTTCGTGCGGGCTTTAGGCTTACGTGCTACCGGCCAACCTTCTGTTTCCAAAGACTTATGTTCCTTTGCTCCTTGCTTCTAGGATTTTTTCGCTGGGATCACCCCCTTTCCCTCCGGGTACCGGCCTTATTCGCTCCGCGTATGAGCCTTCTTATTCGGGCATTTTGCCTTTTCGATTCACCTTTTCGATAGTGAGCCTTTCGGTTTGCGTGAGTTTGGCGTGCCATTTGATGCTTGGGGTTGCCCGAACAGTAGGCATTTAATGCTCAAATCGATGGCATGCAATGATTCCCTCTTTGGGCGCTATCCAAAGTTTTTGACGAGTATTTGACGTAAGTGCTGTTTGCTATAACGGTTTGGTCAATTAGGAGGCAGCATAGGACCTTCGGCATACTGTTTGCCGAAAGGTTTTGCCAATCGTCCGTTTTGCCCCGGCAGCTCGGCACAAGCGTAATGGAGCGTCATGCTTGGGCAAATAGCTCGGCGGCTTGCTACTGCCGGCTCGGGTATCCGGTTTACCAACCGCGGGAGCGAAACGAGCACCGGGCGGAGCAAAAACGGCGGGCATTTCCGGCAGACCAACAGTCGGTGCAGCCTACCGGAGAGGGATGGGGCAGGGACGTCTCTAGATGGCGGTGGTGCTCGGGGAGATGCCGGTGCCGCAACGCTCGAGTGCCGGTACCGTCGGAGACGAGTTTCGCATTTGCCCCAGTTGGGATCGCGGAGATTTGTTTGGGTAAGTGGCGGCCTACAAGGGCCGAGGGTTGATTGGTTTTTCGAGCGAAGAAAGGAAGGAAAAAGGTGACACCGAAAGAAGTCATCGCGTTATGTCGGGAAAAAGACGTAAAAGCTGTAGATCTTCGGTTCATGGATTTTCCCGGGCTTTGGCAGCACTTCACCATTCCGGTTGACAAATTAACCGAAGACGTATTCGAGTCGGGGTTGGGGTTTGACGGTTCCAGCATTCGTGGTTGGCAGGCCATCAATGAAAGCGATATGCTCGTGGTGCCTCAGCCGGAAACCGCCGCGCTGGATCCGTTCACGGATATCACGACTTTGTCGATGATCTGCAACATCTTGGATCCGATCACTCGGGAAGATTACACCCGGGATCCTCGCAACGTAGCGCGAAAAGCGGCCAACTATTTGAAAAGTACCGGCATCGGCGATACGTGCTATGTTGGTCCGGAAGCCGAATTTTTCATCTTCGACGATATCCGCTACGAGCAGACGGCCAACTGCGGCTACTACTACATCGATAGCATCGAGGGGCAGTGGAACCGGGGGCGAGATGAAAGACCCAACTTGGGCCACAAGCTGCGGTACAAAGAAGGTTATTTTCCGGTGCCTCCCTCCGATCAATTGATGAATATCCGCAATGAAATGATGCTGCGGATGATCGAGTGCGGCATCGAGGTCGAAGCTCAGCATCATGAGGTTGGTACCGGTGGGCAGGCGGAGATTGACCTGCGGTACGACGAATTAGTGTGCATGGCCGACAAGATGGTGATGTACAAATATATCTGCAAGAACGTGGCTCGAAAGTACAACAAAGTCGTTGTCTTCATGCCGAAACCCATTTTCGGCGACAACGGCTCCGGGATGCATTGCCATCTGTCGATTTGGAAAGGGGGTCAGCCCCTTTTTGCCGGGAATAACTACGCCGGTCTAAGCGAAATCGCCTTGTATGCGATTGGCGGATTGCTCAAGCATGCCCCGGCCTTGTGTGCCTTTACGAACCCAACCACCAACAGCTACAAGCGGTTGGTTCCGGGGTTCGAGGCGCCGGTGAACCTGGCCTATTCGCAGCGGAATCGCTCGGCAGCGATTCGGATTCCGATGTATAGCCCGGATCCAAAGGCCAAGCGACTTGAGTTCCGCTGCCCCGATCCGAGTGCTAACCCATACTTGGCCTTCGCGGCGATTTTAATGGCGATGATCGACGGAATTCAAAACAAGATCGATCCCGGCGAACCGCTAGATAAGGACATCTACGATCTAGAGCCGGAAGAACTGGAGGCGGTGCCGAAGACTCCGGGTTCCTTAGAGGAAGCATTAAAGGCGCTGCGAAATGACCACGAGTTCCTGCTTCGGGGAGACGTGTTTACCAGCGATGTAATCGATACCTGGATTTGGTACAAGACGACCCGCGAAGTTGACGAATTACGGTTGCGACCCCATCCGTATGAGTTCTGCTTGTACGGCGATGTTTGATTGGCGATGAGCCGGTGGCTTCGCACTCGGTTAGTAGCCAATGGCAGCTTTGTAATTCTTCTGGTACGAGTGCGCAGCTGGCTCAGGATGGCGAGCATCGAGGCCTTTAAAGTTTTCGAACGCTGGGGAAGAAGTGCAGAAGTTCTTCGCCCCTTAGTGCTCGGCAAACAATCACACTTTGGTGGGTCGAGCCCCGGACCAACCCCGTTCCGCCGGGAAGGATTCTCGATCGCCGAAAGCGGTCGGGAAGGGCTTCCCGGCGGGTTGCATTTATGAAGGTTCGTGTGATGCGAGCGGAGGCTGTACTGATGAATACAGCTTCCTTGATCAATTCTTGATCAATACGATAGATCCGGAGTCATCGCGGCTGGCGGAAAAAGCCAGGCCGAGATTCGATGCTGGGGCAAACATCATGGTGAGATGCTATGGGCAATCAATAAGATTCGATGCGGAGGGCAATCAATCGGTATGTCCAGAGGCAATAAACGTAGGGGAGATCGCCCCGGTGCTTTCTCCGCCGCCTCGTAGCCACTGCGAGTAGGCAAGCATGTCGTTGAAAAGGGATTGTCCGGCGGTTGCTGTGCCGACTAGGCAAGTAGCCAGCTCGTCCGGATTGCTTTGCAAATGCTTTTGCAATTGAGCTGCCAATTGGTCTAATTGCTCGCACAATTTTCGGGCAAAGTCCACCGACTTCTTCTCGTCTTTGTTTTCCGAAGGTGAGCCCGCACCCTCCGGGTCCGGTTTCTCGGGCGATAGGTCTGACCCGCCGACTAGGCCCCGCGATAGAGCTAAATTGCGGAACCATCGGAGCAAGGTACTTCGGCTTATCGTGCCGACCGGTTCGTTACGTTCCACGATCACAACCCGGCGAAGGGCGACCCGGCAAAGGAGCTCATAAATTTGCCGTACAGGTACTTCGGCCGGATAGCTGATGACCTGCCGACGCATCACTGCCCGCACAGGGCGTTGCCAGGCAGCGAGCGAGGTCATTTCGGCCATGATGTCCTTTTCAGACACTATTCCCACGAGTTTGCCGGATGCGTCAACCACCGGGGCGGAATTGATCCGCAATTGCGTGAACCATTCGGCCACTTTGCCGATAGTGTCTCCTTCAGACAACGTGACGACAATGGGAGTCATCACATCCCGGGCCAAAACCCCGGCAAAGAGATCTTCCCTGCCGGCCGGTCCGGCGGATCCGCCGGGCGTCTCCACTAAAGCCTCGAATCGTGCGACGCGGTTGCGGCCTGTCTGCTTCGCACACAGCAAGGCCTGATCGGCTTGGTCGAGCAGTTGATCGGCGGTTTGGGTGTCGGGGTGTCGTTCGGCAACCCCGAAACTAGCCGTCAGTTGCAGCATCTGCGAGCCGACGGGAATCCGCGCACTGGCTATCCGACGTCGCTTACGCTCGGCCCAAACGGTCCCCCCTAAGCTTGTGGTATCCGGGAGAACAACACAGAACTCTTCCCCCCCGATCCTGCCCAAGAGATCAGATTCGCGCGTGGATTCTCGGAGGATCTGAGCCACCGCACAAAGAACGATATCTCCCACGGCGTGCCCATGGAGATCGTTGATCCGCTTAAAAAAATCCACATCGACCATGACGCAGCACAATGGTTTGCCGGAGCGGGTGGATTGCTTCCATTGTTGGGAAAGGGCACCTAGGAGGGCACGGCGGCTCATAAGGCCGGTCAGGGGATCGGTCAGCGCGAGGTCGCTGAGCCGCTTGTGTAAGTCGAGTACCCGTTGAGCGGCTTTCAATCGCGCTAAGAGCTCTTCCCGGCTTACCGGTTTAGAGAGGAAGTTATCAGCCCCCGACTCAAGCCCCTGTAAAAGTTCTTCTTGGCTTGACTTAGCGGTGACAAAGAATATGTAGACATAGTGCGGCAGCATCAAGCTGCGAACTTGGCGGCAGAGCTCCGGTCCCCGAAGGCCCGGCATCTCCCAATCGGTGATGAGAATGTCCGGATGAGCCGCTCGCACCACCGTGAGCGCTTCAATCCCATCCGCGGCCTGGACGACTTGATAACCTTCTTGGGTAAGAAAATAGGACAAAAGCCGCAGGATGGTTGGGTCATCATCGGCGATGAGAATTTTCAGCGGTTTCTTCGAAGTGTCGCTCATAGGCTCTCCGGATCCGGAGGAGGAATCCCCTCGCTCGTTACTGTGCCCCGATGGAGCAGCTTAGCTGGGGCTTGTATAAAAGCCGAATACCGATTCAAACTGCCTATATTTCCCGCCGAAACATGAACCCATCGACCGGAAAAGCGGTCTTCGCGAGTAAGTTTCTCATTCAATTGGGGGAATTTGGCGGCGGCTCACCCCCTGTCATTCGCTCGATACCGCCTTCTTCGGTCGATTCCGTCGCGGGCGAAGGTCCCTTATCGTCTTCGGAAATCATTCCGCGAAAATTCGGTTCGGAATCTTACCGGTTGTCCCCCGCCGGCGGTTATTCAATTTATTGTACTTTGTCAGTAATTCGGAGACGATATCACTTGTGAATCCTTGAGCCGTTTGGTTATGCCGAAGATTCGGCTTATATCGGCATGCGGCTTGGTGAGGCGCCGCTTGCGTACGAGTGGGACGGACGCGGGTGAAGCCGTCGGGGGCGTGTCCGATCGGGCTTTGCACGCAACTGAATGCAAAAGGTTGATGATTTCTTGATGGGATAAGATCCCTCGGACTGTAGCGGAAAAACTTCGATCTTCTCTCTTCACAGGGCAAGCTGTTCAAGATCGGCGACGGGAGGGTTTGCCGGGCCTCCCTATTGGACGACGGTATAGGGCTCGCCGGTTGCGATTAGTTACGGGAGCCTCTAGATGTGGGGCTCCGCATTCTACTCACCCCCACAGGTCGTAAGCGACCTGCGACACCGGGTTGTTTATCGGTGGAATACATTATCGCCAAGGCCTTCGAGATGATCGCAGCGGTGATATAACCTTTTGGGCGGGATACTTTGACACATCGAAGCGTGCGGGTAGTGTGCCGTTATGACCCTCAGAGCTTTGCTGGACTGGACTGGTGACACGGCCTGCCTTTGAAATCCTGCCCACTACGCTATCGGTCTTTAACACCTTAAGCAAATTTTCGCGCGAGAGATAATTTTTTTGTGACAGGCTGAAGGTCTGTCAGCTTGGCAGGTACTAAAGTTGGTTGTGGGAGTTTCTTTGGAGGCTGTGCCGGGGGCAAGCGGCCGCTATGAGATCCTTGTAGTGCGGGCGATAACTCGCAGCTTATAAATCAACACAAGTGCTAATTTAACTTTTTTGGAACGGTGCGTTCTAATCTCGCGTATGTGTGAATATAAGGATTCTTCAAGCGAATGTCTTCAGATTGCTTCTGGCTATGGACAACGAGTATGCGTAGAAGGAATAGCACGGTGGAACCACACGTGCGACCAAAAAGTGGAAGGAAAAGTTGCTTTCAGCTAACATTCATTCATCGGAGTCGTTGTTTTTAGCTAACCACGACAGCAGATCGCGCATGTTTTGCCGCGCTTCAGGGGCTGGGGCGACAGGGATGATCGGTCTTCGGGGGCTGAAAGGGGCATGGTTGGGACAACTCGGGCCGAGGCGTCGTTGTTAGCGGAGGTTCAGTGGGAAATCAAAGACCCCTTGGGCCTCGCAGGGGAAACGGATAACAAGACCACGACCTTGGCGGTGTTTCGCAAGGCAGATCGCCCGCGCTCCGTTCTCGCTGCCACAGTTGATGTTTAAGCGATTAACTGTGGGCGAAGGGGCAGGAATCGCAGGGCAGGGTCCTCAGTCTTTGAACCCGATTTCCTCTGTTGCAGGCCATGGTGCTGGCCTCGAGTATCCAGTGGGTTACCGCGCGCTGGGCGTGGCCGATGTCCAATTTTGAAACATTTGGGAGGCAAAATTAATCAAACGAACTGCCATGCTCTTTCCTGTATTGGCAAGCTATGAGTTGATTAGTGAACTTGGCCATTAAAAAAGTCTTGCAGCCTTCGCAGAAGGGGGCATGTTCTGGCGCATACTCAAGTCGCGCGGCAAGCTATCGGCACAACCTATCGGATTTAACGACCTTTACGGACGAAACATCCACGGAACTCCGCCAGCAAAGTGCGGAAAAAACGCAAAGAGTTGAGACATGTAGCACCCCGATAGGCCGGGAACGTGCGGGGCTTTTGTGTCGGGCCGTTCCAACGGTATGGGAGTTGCAGCGGAGTATGATCAATTGAAAAGTGGTCAATTGAAATTTGGTGTGAGACGTTCAGCCAACGGATGCGGCGTTGGTGTCATCCGTTGATAACGAATCGGGGTAGAAAACGAACCGAGTTAGCCGAGTGAGCTGTGGTTTTTCTTTGACCGGTCGCGACAAGGTTCGGCCTCATGGCTGGGGCAATTCTTGCAGTTTCAGGGAAGAAAAGCCACTGGTGAGGCGTTCTTCCAGAAAACTGTGGATTAAGAAAGTCAATCTCACGGAACTTAATAAGGGGCGAGGCCGATGCCTATCTTGAAGCGTGAACCAAACGTATATCCAGATAATTTGTTTGCAGTTTACCCAGAACCGGACTTCGCCGATCAAAATTGGTGGGTTGTTTACACGTTGGCACGTCGGGAAAAAAAGCTCGTGCGGCAACTTCGGGCATGCCGAGTACCGCATTTTTGCCCCTTCTCGGAGCGTAGAGTACGCTCTCCCGCGGGCAGAGTTCGGACGGCGTATCTCCCGCTTTTTACGGGATATGTGTTCGTCTTTGGGGACCGTGATGCCCGAGGAGCCGCGCTGGCCACCAATTGTGCCTCGCGAATTCTAGTGCCCCCTGATCCTTGGGAGGTGCATCGGCAGCTTTATCAACTCTATCGTGCAGAGGCGATGGGCCTGCGCCTGGAGCCCGAAGACCAGTTGGTTCCCGGGCAACGGGTTCGGGTGACAAGCGGACCATTTTTCGGTTTTGAGGGCGTGATCATTCGTCGTATCACTCAGTATCGCTTGATCCTCACCGTTGATTTTTTGCAACGTGGCGCATCCTTGGAGATTTATGATTTTGAACTCGAGCGAATCTGAGTCTTAATGACAGCGGATCTGAGCCGAGTTGATACAGAGCGTGTCTGAGCCGAATTGAGACAGGGGGCGATCTCTGGCCCCAAGTTCGAAGGATTCTCGCCTCCCAACGGCGGGAGGCTTCCGCATCCGCGTTCTGACCGGTCGGCTTGCGGTGTTATGACCCGTGCCGGGTCGGCGGCGAGCTGGATGCAGAATTTGCTTCAGGTTGCGGCCACTGGAGTTTCCGAATCTTCTCCAAGGTGGCTGCTGTCAAAGCGTAGTTTTCCACGGTCTTTCGGACGATTCTTCGTGCCCAGCCGGGCCAAAGCAGAAGTTGGACGGTGACGGCAAAGGCCGGCAAAACACTCAGCCAATCCTCGCGCGGTCGCATTAGCTCATCTTCGGCATCTGCATAAGGGGGGGCTTTTGCAAGCCAACGCATTAACTCACGAAAGACCGCTCGCCGCGTGCCATCGCGGAGGGCTGTCGCCATCAGGCCGAGGAATCCCTGATGGGTCTTCACTCCAATCCGCGGCGGTGGAAGCGGCTCCACATTTTGGCCGCAGGATATCCGCACCATCACCTCGCAGAAATTCACTCCGGCTAATGTCGGATTGAACGTTTCGCCGATCCGCGGATTGCATTCGAGGTATTCCACCGAACCGGTCTGCTTATCGCGAAACACCTCGATTGCCAAGGGACCGTGCCAATTCAAATGAGCACCGATGATTTGCAGGTGGCGAATACTCAGGGGGTCATCCACCGTGACCCGGGCCAAAGTTGAACCGCCCACCCCAAGCGCGAGTGCCTCGTCGCAATGGTAAGCCACCAATTGCCCATCCTGAAAGACACCGGAAACGGCGCCTTTTATGCCCCGGGCGGGATTCTGAACGAGGACCTGCGTTTGGTCATCGAGCCAACCGCGCGACTCGAATTCCGTCAAAACCCTCTGGAGTTGTTCCTGGTCGGTGACGAATCGGACTCCCTCGCCGGCGGTGCTAAAATCCACCTTCAAAAAAATCGGAAATTCTCGGACCGCTTGAGGAAGTTGTCGCCCACTGACTACCCGGGTGGGAGGATGGGGAAGCCCAAGCTCATCCAATAGTTCGACAAATGCGACTTTGCTCAGGAGGCGTTCTAGTGCCTCGAATGGGGGCACGGCAACCGCCGCAAGCTGCGCGAACTGCTCACGGAATCGCGAAGCCAAATACACCTGCTCATGGGTGGGGAAAAGAACGTCGTAATGTTGACCTGTGAGCACCTCCAAAAGCCGCCGCAAATAACCGCCCGGGTCTTTCCCAAACGGCGGGCAGCGCCAGATTTTTCGCACAAATCGGGAAAATCGCGCCTGGCAAAGCCACGCCGGATCCATGGCGTCGATCTGGTAGCGACCGCCCAACGCATAAAGGGTTTGCCGGGAAGAGGTGCTCGAGCCTTCCGTCAGGAGGATCTTAGGCCGGGATGAAATGAGCTCTTCGGGCATCTTGCTAATGGGGTTCTCCGTGCCCTATGGGCTGAAGCGTTGAGGTTTTTTCGCGATATTCAAGCCAAACTGTGTCAAAAAAAGAGACTGTATACAACAGACGGTAAAAAGATGGATGAACCGAACTCCTTGGTTGAATCAGTTTGCGTGCCTCATCGCGTGATATTATCCAGCGATTTGGAAGGGTAGCTTGCTTTTTTTAATCCGTCGGTAACTACCGATTTCATTCATCCCTTCGGCCGGATGCAATTCCATCCGTTACTCACTTGCCGCTGAGAGGCTTGCCGGCTCGATCCACGGTATACTTCATCTCGGATAGCCATCGTGCCAGGTCATTAAAATACGGAGAGGGATCCGGCTCAAACTCCAGCGTATGCCCGGCGTGTGGGTATTCAAAAAGCCGCTTTGGGACCACCAATCGATTGAAGAAATTTCGCATGCGGGTATTATCCACGATGCGGTCTTTTCCCGCCAAGACCAAAAGGGCGGGTACGCTGATGGCCTCCGGCGATTGACGAACAAACTCGTTCAACTTTAAATCTTCCGTGGCAAATCGCACCGTGACCTTCCGGAGGGAAAGGGGGTCATATCGCAGATAATCCCACCATTGGCGATTGTCGGTGAAAAGCTGGGGATCTTCCAACGGGATTCCGACACGAACGCGGTTCAATCCCAGGAGCCGAAGCAACCGCAACACCATCCGTTTCCAAAGCGACGGTTGCTGCCGGGCATAAATGCCCGGGCAAATCATCCCGAAAGCGCCCAAAAGTTGCGGAAATTCCCGGGCCACGGCCGCCGCCAGTTTGCCTCCCCAACTAATTCCCAGTAAAGCGCGTGGCGGATGCGGCGGCAAAGCCTGGAGATACTCCCGGACATCCTCCAACCACCTCCGCCACACCGGCACGTCGCCCCGTGCTGCAAGGTTCAAGCCAGAACCGCGCCGCTCCAAAAAGTGAACCGCAAAGCCCTGCTGAGCCAGAAAACCACAGCTTGCGTAGTACCAACCGCCGTGGCTGACAATTCCGTGCAAAAACACCACTCGCATCCGCGGGCTGGCGACCTCCCAAATCCGTACGGCGGTTGAGTAGCCGTCGGGGAGCCGAAAATATTGGATGCGTGGAGCAGGAAGTCTTAACATCGGGGCATACCGAGGTTCATGGGGGCGAACTAACTTTTCCAACACCACTCTGGGGTGTCTGCTTGTAAGCTGTGCGATCGGAAAGCACGACAAAGTAGCCTTCTTGATCGCCGCATCAGTCGGAATTTCGCGCCATTGCACAAGCCTCTGCGAAGGTTTTTCTTGTCCAGAGGCGAGCCGGCGGCCGTGCTAGAGTTCGCTTCATTCTTCTTGCGGCTCCGGCTCGTCGCGGCCCCCGAGCCGAATCCGAATTTCCTGCTTAATTTGCTTCAGTAAGCCGGCCTCCATCGAACTCTTATAATGGGGATCCAAGGGGTAGCAACCGCTGGGGAGTCCATTTCGGGGGGCATTGGTGCAGTCGCTGAAGGTACGACAAATCCGTTTGGTTTGCAGGGGTTGACCCGCCAGCACATCGGCCGGAAGCTCCCAATAGCTAAGTACCATTCGTCCCAGTCCGACAAAGTCGGTCCAACCTCGCCGGACCACTGCCTGAGCCACATGCGGTAGAAACTCTTGGAAATAGGTATACGCGGAGCCGACCGCGACAATTTGAGGCAATGCTTGTTTGACCTGCCGCATCGCCGCGATCTGACGAAGGCAACCGAGGGTAGGATCCTCCGGCGGCTGGTAACCGTCGCAAGGTGGATATAACGCGGGCCGCTGAATGTGCGGATTGTAATAAGGGGAACCTGCCGTGAAGTTGAAGAGCCGAATCCCGTAACGCTCGTAGAGATGGCGAACAAAGGCGAGCGGCTCGCTCAGATCGATTTTCTGCGGGTTCATCCGATCGCATCCAAACCCCGGATAAGGCACGGGATAATCGTGGGGGATTCCCGGCCCCAACTTGCCGCCACCGGTTTTTTCGGGATCGGGACGAAATGGCGGAAAATCGAAAAGCGAAAGCCGTACGCCGATCTTCAGTCGCGGGCAACTGGCTTGGATCCCTTCAATGATCGAGCATAACCAGCGAATACGATTCTCGAAGGCCCCCCCATAAGGCCCGGGCCGATCAAACGCTGAAAGACTCTCGTGGCCCAGGTACCCGTGACAAGCCTTGACATCCACGAAATCGAAGCCCACGGTCTCCGCCATCTTGGCGGCGGCCACAAAGTCGTCGACAAGACCGGCGAGCTCTTCGTCGGTCAAAACCGGTGAATCGTCCGCTGGATTGAGTCCAAACTTGGCATCCAACACCGGATGATGGTAGATGATCCGGGGTTCCAGCTTCCCTTTTTGATTGGGGCAACAGAAGCGGCCGGAGTGCGTCAGTTGCAGCCCGATCGTCAAATCATCAAGGGCCGCCGGGCCAAAGCGCTTGCGGTGCGCATCCCGCAAAGTGCGGAGCAAAACCCGAAAGCCGTCCAGATTCTCCGGCCGATAGCAAAGCTGGTGGGGATTGGCCCGAGCTTCGTGGCGGACCGCGACGGCCTCACCCCCCCAAATCAGCTTGGCACCGGAAAGTCCGAAATGTTCCCAACGCCGAATAGTGCGATCCGTGGGTTTTCCGTCGGTCGTGCCATCCCAACCCTCCATCGGCTGAATGCACCAGCGATTGCCGATCCGCCAGTTGCCCACCTCCATCGGTTCGGCGAGCGGAGACCCCTCCGCCTGGCTCAACGGGCGATCATCCACCACCAAATCGAGTTGGAAATGGTCTCTCGCAAGGTTCCCGATATACTCCGCAAACGCCGCGGCCGACCGGAAGCCTGGGATCCTCGGATAATTTTCGGACATTCAATTCTCCCCGTTCATCCTTCCCCGAGTTGATGCACCAGCGGAAACTCTTGGCGAGTTGCTGCACCGGCGGAAATTCTTCCCGAGTTGCTAGACCGGCGAAGTCTACCTTTCTGTGCTCAAAGCATGCAGGCCCAAATCTCACGGCGTTTTCGCCGCATTCTAGACGAACTTGCGGATCATAAAGACCGAGTGAGGATGCCTCGAGTGCAGCACCCCTTACCAATCGGAGGGGTGATCTCCGGCACGCTCCCCCTGACTTACTTGAAGCTCTTCGAGCACTAAACGTTTCAACTGGCCAAGGGCAATTTTTCCGGACCCGGTTCGCGGAATGGTCGCTACCCGCCGGAATGCCTCAGGTGAAGGAATCCAAAGGGGTGGCATCCCTTGGGTGGCCAGTTGGCGGCAGATTTCTTCCGGGGCTTGATCCAGCTCGGTATAAGCCACAATTAGCCGTTCGCCTTTACGGGGATCGGGCAGGGCAATAACCGCCAGACGCGGCTCCTCTTCGTCCTGCCACCCCAAAATCCGCCGGATGGCCTCCTCCACATATTCGTGCGGCACCATCTCACCGCCGATTTTCGAGAATCGGTTTACGCGACCCGTGATATAGATGAATCCATCCTCATCTATCTTCGCCAAATCGCCCGTTACATACCAGCCGTCGCGAATGACTTCCGCCGTCTTTTCAGGTTCATGCAGATAGCCTTTCATCACATTCGGGCCTTTGACCAGGAGCATGCCCACTTGGTTGGCCCCCAGATCGGCGCCGGTATCCAGGTCGACCACTTTGGCGACAATCCCCGGCAACGTTCGGCCCACCGAACCTTCCCGGCAACCCGGCTGATAAGTGGTCACCTGGCGGGAGGGCGGAATATTTGTCGATACAACCGGCGCGAGTTCCGTGGTGCCATACCCCTCGTAGGGGCGGACACCGAAACGCTGCTCAAACTCCGTGGCCAATTCCGGTGGCAACTTTTCCGCACCTGTGATAATCACGTCAAGGCTGGCGAATTGCTCCGGGTCGCAGCGTCGCAAATAGGATCGCAAAAACGTCGGCGTGCTAAGCAGGATCGTGCCGCGGTACTGCTGACACAATTGCCCCACTTGTCGCGCTTCCAAGGGATTCGTGTGGTAGACCACGGTTGGCTCGAGCGTCAAGGCGGCCCAAAGGGTGGTGGTATAGCCGAAGGAGTGGAAAAACGGAAGGATCCCCACCATGACATCCTCCGGCCGGATCCGCAGCACATCGTTAAAACTGGCCAAATTTGAACCGATATTGCGTTGGGTCAACATCACCCCTTTGGGATCGCCCGTGGAGCCCGAAGTGAAGATGATGGTCAGAAGATCCTCCGGCTTGACTTTCGTAAGTCCTAACCACCTCTCCAGCAGCGCTACAGGCATCAGGCGAGCTGCGAACCAACCGACGGCTTTGTCCCAGTTGGTAACTTGTCGCGGAATATCCTCGAGGAAGATAAGTTCAGCGTTCAGCTTAAGCGGAAAACGCTCCAGGAGCTTGCGGCTGGTGATCACATGTTTGATATCTGCTTTGGCGATACAAATATTGAGTAACTCGGACGAAAGCGTATAGTTCAAATTGACGGAAACACGTCGGTCCAACGCGAGCGTTGCGTTGACCACAAGACCGGCGACCGACGAGGGCAACATCACGCCGACATGAAACTCATCTTTTTTAATCCCTTGCCGGCGTAACACTTGCCGTAGGACGAGCGAGCGCACCAAGAGCATCGAGGCCGAAAGCGTCGCCCCCAGCGTATCGGCGCACTTCAGGCGGCCTCCCACCTTGCGACAAACCCGGAGCATTCGCCGAGCGGGGATGAGGCTACGCAGATCGTCTCGAAGCATCGTTTCGACCCCCAATAGCTCTACTTTGCGACGCAGCACCAACGGCTCCACCACCTCGTGGAGGGGTTGCCCAAATTTTACGACCAGCTCACGGCGGAGACCCTTGGGCCATTTCCAAAAGTATTTTCCGCCGGCAAAGCTGAACACGCTTCCCCATAGTCCGCCGAGGTAAGTGGGCACAACCGGTGCACCTATCCCGCGCACCAAGGCTTGATAACCGGGGTAAAACCCGAGGATTTGCCCCGTCCGGCTCAAACCACCTTCCGGGAAAACACAAACGACCTTCCCCTCTTTGAGAGCGGCTCGGGCCGCGCGAATCGCCCCGCGAACCGTCGGGCTTCCCGGACTAAGAGAGATGACGCCGAATTGATATGCCAAATACTGGAACAATCCGCGGGGAATGAAGTTCGGGTCGGCCAAGAAGTGGATCGGTCGAGGGCAGGCGAAAGTTAGGATGAGCCAGTCGATCCACGTAACATGGTTGGCCACCAGGAGCACGCCGCCTTCCGGGGGGAGATTTTGCAAACCTTCCACGCGCAAACGGTACCGCAGCCAAACAAGCAGCCGAGCCAAGACCCGCAAAAAGGCAGTTGGAACAATCACAATCAATGTGACGGCTACCGGTACGGTCAAAAGGCCCATGAAAAGAAATACCTGCCGCGCAGAGAGTCCGAGATTCGCGGTCAAGAAACCGAAGACGGCTGACATCAGAAGCATGCCGGAAAAGGCGATAAAATTGTTGGCGGCCAGCACCCGCCCGCGAGCTTCCCGCGGACTTTGTTCCTGAAGGAAGGCAAGCAAGGGGATGTCGTATAATCCTGCCGTACAGCCCAAGGCCAGTAGCCAAAAGCAGGCCCAAAGATAAGGAGCGGACCAGGCCTCACCCGTCCCATGGGGAATGGTAGCCACCATCATGGCAGCCGCGGAGATACCGAGAGCCCCCCAAGGGACCAATCCCAGTTCGACCCTTTTGCCCGACCAAATTCCCGCCAAGAACGATCCTAAACCGATCCCAAGCGTCAAAATGGCCAATAAGTATCCCACATAGTGCTGTTCGATGACCAGTTCGGGCCGTGCGAGTTTATCGACCGCCAATTGAGCCATAGCCCCGAGGGCCCAGAAGTAGCCGCTCGCCAGGGCGGCCCCCAGCAGTGGTCGGTGCGACCCAAGAACCCCCAAGTCCAGGATCACCTGCCCAAGCGGATTTTGCGGGAATCGGGCTCGGGGATTGGCCGCCGGCAACTTCTGAACAAAGAAGCTCGCAATCCACCCCACCGTGGCGACCCCAATCAAGGCAGCCGCCGAAATCCACCAGCGGTATTGACCGGCTAATCGCGATGCGTCTTCGGCCGAACCGACTCCCGAACCTGCCCAACGCCGGATTGTTTCGCGGAGAGATTCGGTAAACCGCTCCTTATTCGAAGGGGACCATTCAAGATAGTCCTGAACCGGCAAAGTTAAAGTTGCAGTTGCCGGAGAGGGGGGAGACGCGGCGTTTTCCTCGCCTGAACCATCGGTAAGAGGATTTGCCGAAAGTGATCCGTATTCAATGCCCACGAGCTTTACGCCCGCCGCTTGGGTCCGAAAATCTTCCTGCAAATCCGCGGACACATGGGCAAGTTGAAGATCCCAGAAAGCAAGTCGCGGAGCACCGCGGCGGATTTGATCCAGTGCTTCCTCGGCTGTAGCGGCCAATTTCAACCGAAATCCGGCTTGACGGATTTCCGCCCCCAAGGCCGTGCGCAATTCGGGTTCCTGGGTCACCAGTAGAATGCTCGGGGGGGTAGTCATGGTGAACAGGTACCCGCCGATCGCCACGCCGAGGATGATGGCGATCATGGTGGTCATCCCGATCAGCCCATTGGCTTTCGCGAGGTTTTCCGGGGAGACAATCTCTGGCAAGCTTCCGTACTTCGAAGGGCTGAAAAACGCGCTTTGTGCCCCCATCAAGAAAAGCACCCCAAGCATCAGCCAAATATTACCGATCAGGATGACCGCAATCCCCAAGACCATGATGAGGATTTCGGCAAACTTGCACGCGATCATCACGCTCCGCTTGCTGAAGCGGTCGGTGCAAAAGCCTGCTAGGCCCGCAAAGATAAGGAACGGAGCCAGAAAACAAATGGCCCCTATCCCAAGAGCGTAGTCTTGACCGATAAACTCTTTTCCGATGGGGACAATCAACCACCGGAACATGTTATCGTTGAGGGCGACGGTGAATTGGGTGACCAAGAGGGCCAGGAAACTGATCGACCAAAGTTGCCCCCTACCCGCAGGCCGAGGATCGCTCGAGGTTGTCGCACAATTGCCGGTTTGCGACATCGAAGTTGGCCCTGATGTTACATCTTGGATGTTGCGGATCTCATAAGCGCTTCAAGCACACATAGGTCCCGGCGGATTGAGTGCAATCAAATCACTCAGGCAAATCAGGTTCATGGCAAGCTCATTAGATTACTCTGAAACTAATCATCAGATTGCTCTGAAACAAAGGGGATTCAGATTGAGCAACTTATATCCCCTTCTAGCAAAGTCGATTTTTTAAGGCAAAGGACGAAATCGATTTTTCAGGCGAAAGGACGAAATCGATTTTTAGGTTAAAGCACGAAATGGATTCTTTAAGCCGAAGCACGAAACGCTGATGGGGATCGCGTGCTAAAACGGGTCTGAGTTTCACAGCGATTCGGGCAGTAGCTTGAGGTCACGGCGAATGGGTGTCAACGGAATCTTTCGCGGATCGTGCGTGATCTTCACCCTGTGGATGCTCGTTGCCAAAAGGCCCCGGCCATTCTCCCACTGTCTCCCATCGAAAGCCCGGCGGATTGCGATCGGCCAAAGCAAAGAGGGCACCAACTCCTGGATGATTTTGACAGTAAACGCGAGCCTGCTCTGAACCCAGGACATAAAAGGCGGTCGATAAGGCGTCGGCTAAACGTGCCGACGAAGCCACCACACTCACGGAAAGGACGCCGGCATCGGCGGGCTTACCCGTCCGCGGATCCAAAATGTGACTCAATCGCTTTCCCTCCCACCGAAAGAATTGAAAGGCAGATCCTGAGGTTCCTAGGGCGCGATCGATCAGGGAAAACACCCCAACTCGGCGCCCGGGGTGGGTCGGATGACGAATTCCTACCTCCCAACCGCCGCCTGCGGGATTACCCCTCACCTCTTTGGAGGGCTCATCTTTCGTGGGCGTACCGCCAGGTGCCCCCGACGGCAACCCCTGGTTTCCTGCGGCCAACACGCTACTGTATCCGCCCCCAAGCAGAAAATCGTTCACGCCCTTCGAACGGAGTTCATGGGCAGCGCGGTCCAATGCGTAGCCTTTTCCGATTGCCCCCAAGCTTAACTCCATGCCGGGCTTAAGAAAGCGTATCGTAAGGTTATAGGAATTTAACTCGACGGCCTGCCAACCGGTGCGTTCCCTCGCCTCCTGAAGCTCTTCCTCGGACGGCACACGACCTTCGCGTCGGGCAAATCCCCACGCTTTCCAAAGCGGAGTACTCGTAATTTCGAAAGCCCCCTCCGTTTTAGCCGATAATTCGAGCGCTTCGCGAATCAATTCAAAAAATTCTTTCGGCACTTCTACGGCGGTTTCGCCCGCCAGCCGGTTTAGTCGACTCACCCAACTATCCGGCAGAAAATAGCTCAGTTGCCTTTCTATTTCCTGGATGAGGTCGAGTGCTGCGACGGCAGCCTCTGCCCCCTGGGGATATTGCCCGCCGTTTAGAATCACGACGAATTCGCTGGCCATCGCGGGCCGGCTATACCGCAGCTGGTAGCCCAAAGGCTTTTTCCGGAGCGAGGACGAATCGTCGGGCAGGGGGGATTCGGTTTCCGATCCACTCCGAGGGTCCTGAGTTTGTTTGAAGATTAGAAAGTCGCGGCGAGTTCGCATCGAGCTAACAAAGATAGTTTCCTTTGGCCCAAGCCAATCCCTTGAGAAGCTGCAATCGAAGCTACGCTCAGAACCGCCTTCATCCGCAACAAAGCGATGGGTGCGCGGCAGGTCAAACGTCGATAGAGATTGCCCCCCAACCTGCCTTCTTGTCGTTGAAGCGGCCTGTGATAATTTGTCCCAAAAATTCGCCTAAATGCGGTTGTTTCGTCTTAAAAATGGTGTCTTAAAAATGGTCGCTTTTGAAAGTCGATAGACTCGCCGGAATGAAGCGATTGCTGGTCCGGAGCGGGAAAACCCGCTGACGCGAAGTTCCGCAAAAGGAAATCAATGCAAAAAGGATAACGAAATCAATCCAAAAAGGATTAAAAAGTCTTGATCTTACCTCCGAAGAAGTCTCGCTCCTATCTGCAAAACCGATTGGCATTGCCCCCCAGTTCCGCAACGAAGCCCACTTCGTGTAAATCGCGGGTCAAACCCACATCGTTCTCCAATGACTGCCCTTGCAGATCAAGGGGCGGAATCGGCGACAAAAGATTTTTAACCCGAAGTCCATAAGAATCTGAAGCCGAAACTTTTAAGAATTTTGACGTTTGGGCTACGATGCCGACTCCGGGAACGGTTCGCCGGTAAGCCGAACGAACGCCTCTACGTATTTTTCCCTTGTTTTGAGGACGACATCCTCAGGGAGCGGTGGCGGGGGGCTATTTTTGTCCCAGCCGCTTTGAGTGAGCCAGTCCCGTACAAACTGCTTATCAAAAGAGGGTTGGGATTTACCGGGCTGAAAGGAATCCGCCGGCCAAAAACGCGAGCTATCCGGGGTAAGAAGTTCGTCGATCAAAAGTACTTCTTCGCCAAGCATCCCCCATTCGAATTTGGTGTCTGCTACGATAATGCCGCGTTCTGCTGCGTAAGACGCACCTAACTTATAAACTTGGAGGCTTTTGGCCCGGAGCTCCTCGGCTAGCGGACCACCAATTATCTCTACCATTCTATCAAAAGTAATGTTTTCGTCATGACCCGTTTCGGCTTTGGTTGCAGGAGTGAAAATCGGTTCCGGCAGGTGATCACTTTCCCGGAGTCCCGGCGGCAATTTGACTCCGCAAACCATCCCATTCCGCTGATATTCGACCCACCCAGAGCCTGAAAGGTACCCCCGAACGACGCACTCTATCGGGATGACTTTTGTCTTTTTTACCCAGCTTACCCTCCCATCCAAGATGGCGCGATCCACCGATGGTGGGAGCGGAATTTCAAAGACATTAGTGCTAACTAGATGGTTTTTCTCACCTATCTTCCGAAACCAAAAAGCGGATAACAGGTTTAAAACTTTGCCCTTATCCGGGATCGGAGTGGGGAGCACCCAATCGAACGCACTGATGCGATCGGTGCTAACAAGCAATAAAAAGTCGCCAAAATCGTAAATATCCCGCACTTTTCCGCGTCGACAGGAGACGCCTTCGATAGCCGTTTCGCGAAGACACTTGCTCATCCTTCATCTCCCTTGGTGGGTTCAATCTATCCTAGTGCTCTTGCCGGTTCGAAAAACTGACTTCTCACACGCGAGATTGTCTACAAGAGAGGTTTTCTTGTGTACGGGTGCGCTGTGTCTTTCTTCTGTACGGGGGCCCCGTAACATATATCATAAAACTCCCGAATTTCAACGGCATGAAAACTACAGCATTTCAATTACCAAAATGCCGAATAATAAATCCCAATGAACTACCGGATTCCAAATGTTGCAAAACTACTGCCTTTATCTTTGTGGGTATAAAGTAACTTGAAATTGGGCACTTGTTACGAACATTTTGAGAGTTCTGTAGCTCCTTTTGAGGTGGCACGACCCACCTAGGCCGCCAAGGGTTTCCTCCCAACCCTCACCGCTCAAAATCTCAAGCCGGGATGTTACAACAATGTTAGTCCCCCGGCACACACTTTCCGATAGCTCGTAAAGGCGAGCCGAAACTTTATGATCGACAAGGTTTGATGTAGAATCCCGCTCGAGGACTTGTTCGCACCCGATCTGGATCCGTGAAAGTTTCCCAATCCGGCTTTTCGCGAGTTGAAATACGCTTGCGCTTCATCGTTGCTGGGGATCAAGGCGGAGGCCGGTAATGTGCCCTTAACGCATCCGGCACTATAGTGTGCGAGCATAACGCGTTGAAAAAGCGTGCAATTGCGTAAGTTGCGGGGCCACGAAAAACCCACCGACTACCTGAGCTCCAGTGGTGGACCGGTGTTCGTTAGCCCACCACTAAACTGCGGAAAACCTTGATCATACTCGCCCAAAAATAGTCGAGAAATCCTCGGAGCTTGCCGTAGTAGAATCCCCACTCGCTCTTCTAAAGTTTACCGGCGGCTAGCAGTTCTTGCCTAGAACTATTAGCATGAGTAATGAGAGAATTTAAAGAGAGGTGGGCAAGCAAATCATCGCCGGTTTAAGAGCACCAGCCTTATGATGTTGAAGTGATTTGAGACGCCGAACCCCGTCCCAAAAGGTCGTATGCCTTCTCTTTTGGATCAGCAATCAGGGAGGACTTCTCCAATCTAGCAAATCGATCGGCCTATGTGCTTGCTAGTTTTGGAGGTCGCTCCGAAGCATTTTTGCCATGGGTATTTTGAGTTTTTCGATTCCCCCCGAGCGTCGCCGCACAGATATGTTGCGGCAAGCGTATCTGGCTACCCCAGAAGGGACTCCATGGAGTGCCCGCGCACGAATCGCGAACAACTTGCTGGTGTTCGAGAAAGCAGCGAACGATTCCGCCGTGCTTCACATGCCGTGGCCTTTGGACAACGGGCCTTGGGTAACGGTGGCATCCAGTACGTTGATGGAGGGGCCGGAGCCCTACCAACTTCCTCTGGAATTGGCCCGCGGGTTGCTCAACATGGTTCGGCTAACGGCATGGGGTCTGGAAGATGCGGGAATTGCCGTGCCGGCAGAGGCGGCACGAAGAATGGCGGCCGCTACGCGAATGTTCGCCAGTGCGGTTGTGCCGATAGCACAACCGAGCGAAGGATTGCCTTCCGCGGAGCAAGCGCTTATCGAGGCCCACGCCGCCGGCGAGGCTTTATGCGAAGTGTATCGGCAGCAATTGCTCGCGGTTCGGCGACGCCTTGGGTCGAAGCTTCAAGTGCTCTTGGCTGCAAATCTCGGGGATTGGGTTCCCAGCGGAACGGTGGGCGAGCTTCTTTGCAGTGCCTTTAATGCTGCCGTGATTCCCATACCATGGCGATTAGTCGAACCGAAGGAGAGGGGTTCTAATTGGGAGATCCCGGATGCCCAATTTCGATGGTCTCGAGAGCAAGGATTGGCGGTTGTTGCTGGTCCCATCGGATCTTTTGCCCCGGAGTATTTTCCGGCTTGGTTAGGGCTTTATAGCGGCGATCTGGAAGGCCTCACCGAGGTTCTTTGCGACTTTACTCATAAGGTGGTGCAGCGGTATCGCGGCCAAGTTCAACTGTGGCAATGCGGCGGCCGATTCAACACCGGTGACAAATTGCTTTTCGCCGAAGAGCAACGGGCGCGGCTGATCGCGGAGGTCATTCAAACGATTCGTGAGTTGGATCCCGGCACTCCTTTACTGCTTTGCATCGATCAACCTTGGGGGGAATATCTCGTGAGCCGAGAGGGCATTTACCCGCCAATTCATTTGGCGGATAGCTTCGTGCGGGGGGGCTTTGGATTGGCCGGAGTGTGCTTAGAAATGAACCTTGGGTATTATCCGGGCACGGCCCTGCGACCGGTTCTGGAAGTGAACCGCGCTCTGGACCGCTGGTCTTTCTTGGGTCTTCCGATCTTTTTGCATATCACCTTGCCCAGCGGATGCGGCTACGATCAAAAGTGCCAACCGTTGGGTCGGCAGCCGGCCTGGGGGAGCAGTCCATCGAGCCAAGCTCGGTGGGTGCAGCGCCTTTTCCCGGTTTTGGTGGCAAAACCGGGGATATACGGCCTTTTCTGGGGCGAGCCGTTCGATTTTCAAAGCCACGAGTTCCCGAATAGCGGCTTGTTCGATTCTGCCGGTCAGCCCAAACCGGCACTTCGCCTATTGCGAATGCTTCGCGAGGAATTCCTCGCTTGATCGGTTCATCTGAAGCTGCCGCGATACCCCGCGATTAAGCCCGGCAAAAGACCTGCAACACACGGCACCCTTTTGGCTGCACGAAGAGTTTTTGGCGGCGGCAAGAATTCAAGGGTTCACCGGAGCATCTTCGCCGGTTTTTGCGACGGAGGGTTCCCCGTGATGCCGGGACTGCGGCCCTTCTTCCGACGGCATCCCTTGGTGCCGCGTTAAGCGAGCAATCTCCCCCGCACCCTTCCACGCGACATAAAACATAAGTCCGGCATACCAGGCTAGCGAGCTGATAATCACAAGCTGCCAAAAGGTGAGCCAAAGAATGGGAACTTCCGAAACAGCTAGTAGAGGATCCATAGGAGCTTACCTTGATCAATGGCAAAAAAACGATTTTTTTACCGGGGTCCTCAGGGATTCGCTCCTTAAGAGGAGTCGTTTGGCGGAATGGGGGCTTTGCGGAACCGCTGCCAGAAGTTCTCTGCAAAGGAGCCGAGGAGCATCCCCCCGCCCGCGAATACAAACGAGGAGAGTCCGGCGATTTCCGGGGCAATTTGCCACGCTGAATTTTTGGGCACCGAGGCATTAATGATGACGAAAGCCAAGGGGCCTATTGCCCCGAGGGTCAATGCCGTCAGCGCTCCGAAACGAGTTGCGTGACGCCAATACAATCCTGCCACCAATAGGGTGAACACACTGGCCAAATAGATGTTGCCGGTGACGGCTAAGTAATCCCACGCTGTGCCGGGCAACTCGTACCATAGACCGTACACCAAAAGGAACACTCCGATGGCCAGCACCAAGGAGCGAATGATCAGGAGGCGAAGCGTCGGCGACGGCGGGCGCCGCAAGCACGGCATGAGCAAATCATTGTAAATGACGGTGGCCCAGGTGACTAAGTAGCCGCTATCGGTGGACATTTCCGCGGCTAGCATCGCCGCGATAACGATTCCGACTAATCCGGCCGGCAACACTTGGTGTAGATAGCTGGGCATGGCTGCCATGCCCTCTATGCCAGGCGGCAATCCCCCCTTCTGATAATAGAAAGCGAAGGCGGCCGCTCCCCATAGCCCCGGCAAGGCGAATCGCCCGACAAAATAGAAGGCCGTTCGGCGGTAGATTGTACGAGCCGTGCGGGGGCTCTTGGCACTCAGAACCCGGGTGATCGTGGTTTGCCAGGTAGTCACGATCGCGATAGCGAGAATCGCCTGCCATACAACCCATCGCCAACCGAGTCCGCCGCGTCCCACCGGATTAAAGGGGTTGCCGATGGTGAGCGGCGCGCTGGGCAGCGTGCTTTGCTCGATGCGGGTTTCTGAACTAGTGGCAACGTCAGTGGGCGGATCAGAACTCCCATGGGGCCCGGTCAACGACGGCGACTGATCGGCAGGCAACTTTTGGCCCGAAGGTGCCTTCAAACAAAGCCCGCTTGCCGTAACTGCGACGAATTGTACGGTGCCTGACCCGCTTCCCGGGAAGCCGGGGAAGCTCCCCGGGGTCAAGGATTTTTCCTGGAGGGGCCATTCGGCTTTCTGAGTTTCCATGGACCGGGGGAAATCGTTCGGTGTGTGGAAACTGTCGACTCCCAGCATATCCCGGCGGTTAAAGGGGGGTGATTCTGTGAGGGCATAGTAAATTGATCCGTTTGGAATATCCCGGCGGTTAAAGGGGGGTGATTCGATCCGTTGAGGGCCACTTGCCACCGGGGTTGCCTGCATCCTCTGACGATGCGCCTTTTCAAGGATTTCGACCAGATTGCTCCAGCCAATATCGCTCAAGACGAGGATGCTGGTGATCACAATCCCCAGCCCCATGACAAGGAACTGCAGGTAATCCGTCACAAGAACCGAAAGCATTCCCCCGAGGACCGTGTAGAGAAGCACAATCAGCAGTAAGGCGGTCATTGTCCACTCAAGATATTCCGGGGGCATGCCCGTGACATGCACGAGGAATTCGCCGCCGAGTCGGAGAAAAATTCCCATGTTCAGCAGGCCGCCCAGGATCACCACGAGACCGGCGAGCCACCGCACCGATTTGCCGAATCGCTTTTCGAATAACTCGGGAATGGTCATCACCCCAGCTTCGCGAAGTGGCCCGATTACAAAGCCGGTCCAACCCACAATGAACATCGCGGCGGCGATCAGCAGACCCGGCGTGGCCCCCGCAAATCCGTGTTCAAAGCCCATTTGGGCCGTGTACATGATCGTGACGATTCCCACCTCGGTAGCTGCCAAGGAAGCCACTCCGAGATTGATATCCATCTGTCGCCCGGCGATGGCGAAATCTTCGACCCCGCGAACGAATCGTTTCATCCACACCCCGGCGATCACACATCCTATCAAATAAACTGCGATGACCGCCCAGTCCACCGGATGAAGCAACATAGGCGAAGAATCCTTTGTTCAGCGAAAAAATCCCTCTCACTTACCGATGACGGTCGCCGCAATTTCCTGTTCCGGCATTTCGGCGTGTTGAAGCGGTGTGATGAGCATTTTCACCGAGGGCATCTTCACCCATGTGTCGGAAGATGCTGTAAGTCCCCGCGTTCTTTGCGGCAAATCGGTGCAGCTATTTCTCGGGCATGCGGCCGAAATTCCCTTTTTCTTTCATTCCCTTTTCAGTCTATCTCCGGTCGAGCTTATTTCCCGTTGAGCTTGTTTCCGTTGAGCTTGTTTTCCGTTCAGATCATTTTGCGGTAGGCTTATCTCCCGTTCAACGTGTGTCAGGTGAAGCTCTATATGCCGTTAGGCCCAATTCCCGTTGCGTTTGTTTGCCGTAGAGCTTATTTGCTGCAAAGTGTATCTGCCGTTGAGGTGATTTCCGAAAGCGGTGGAGCGCCTTACTGCTTTCGGAAGTGGTCACCGGTTATGCTCTGATACTACTTCGGCCGTACAGGCCCTTAAGCGTTCTAGAAGGGGCCGAGACGCATCATTGATGATTTGCCTCCGCCGCTCATTTATCATTCGGCTCCTGCCGCCCGGCTAGCGATCAACCGCCGGGATGCGAAAAGCAGAAGGATCGCCGAGGAAATCGCCACCGCCGTGAGCACGATTGCCGGCAGATAGTTCCCGTAAAGCCAGTAACCGGTTCCGAAAAGGGCGCCGTAAACCAGCCCACAACCAAGTACAATGCACAGGATCCCCTGAGGTACTGACCAGACCGGGTCGGTAAGCGGCCCTTCGACCCCTTGCGATTCCAGTCGGGCTACGATTTTTTTCCAGCCGGGGCCACCAGGGCGAGTGAGCCGGCAAAACCGGGCCAAGGTTTCCAAGTCGGTGGGCCGACTCAAGAACGTCACCGCCAGCCAAGCCACCGTGGTGATGGCAACGCCGCAAACCATCCGAATGGCCTCGGCACTCATGCCCACTTCTATCCGCACTGGGAGCCCCCACGCCTGGGCCCAGGCGAGCACCGCTTGACGGACGGCTTCTTGCACGGCAGGAATAAAACTTTCCGGACAAAAAAATTGAAAATAGATGGCGACCGAAAACGAGACGATCATCGCCGTCAGCTCACTGAGGGCATTAATCCGCCACCAGAACCATCGCAAGATGAAAAGAAGTCCGGTGCCGGCTCCCACCTGGAGCATAATGTGGAAAGCTTGAAGGGCATTGCTCAAAAATAGTGCCAGAACCGCCGTGAGCACCATTAAAAGCAGCGTGGTCACTTGCCCGACTCGAACCAACTCTTTTTCCGTCGCTTGTGGGCGCAAGAATCGCTTATAGAAATCGTTGACCACATATGAAGCCCCCCAATTCAGATGGGTGGAGATCGTCGACATATAAGCGGCAATAAGCGATGCCAATACCAATCCCAGTAGACCGTGCGGCAAGAACGTGAGCATCGCCGGGTAGGCCAAGTCGTGTTGGAGAACCTGCCGATCAATATGGGGAAAAGCCCTGGCTAGCGATTCCAAATCGGGGAAGACCACAAGCGAACAAAGGGCAACCAGGATCCATGGCCATGGCCGCAAGGCGTAGTGGGCCACGTTGAAAAAGAGGGTTGCCCCGAGGGCGTGCCCTTCGTTTTTGGCGGCCAGCATTCGCTGGGCAATGTAGCCGCCGCCACCCGGTTCGGAGCCGGGATACCACACGCTCCACCACTGAATCGTGAGCGGGATCAAGAAGACCGATAATAACAAATCGGTATCCCGAAAGCTCGGAAAAAGCGATAACTTCTCGCGCAACACCTCATGAGCCAATAATCCGGAAAGGCCTCCCACCTCCGGATGTTGGAGTGCGACGATGGCCGCAGCGATGGAACCTACCATCGCAATGGTGAATAGGATAAAGTCGGTGAAAACGACACCGGTTAACCCCCCTAACACGCAGTAGATCACCGTTACAGTGCTTGCCACCAAAATCGACTGCAACGGGCTCAGGCCGAGCATGACACCCCCGATCTTGATCGCAGCCAGTGTAACGGCTGCCATCACCAGCACATTGAAAAATATTCCCAGATAAATCGCGCGGAAACCCCGCAAAAAAGCCGCGATCTTCCCACTGTATCGCAATTCGTAAAACTCAATATCGGTAGTCACTCCAGATCGCCGCCACAACTGCGCATAAATGAACACGGTGAGCATCCCGGTCAGCAGAAATGCCCACCATTGCCAATTTCCTGCAACCCCGTGTTGCCTTGTCATGTCGGTGACCAAATTGGGGGTATCCGACGAGAATGTCGTGGCCACCATGGAAAGGCCCAAAAGCCACCACGGCATGCGTCGGCCAGAGAGAAAATACTCTGAAGTATCTCGGCTCGCTCGGCGGCTCAGCATCACTCCCACCACCAATGCAATGCCGAAGTAAAGGATGATGATCAGCCAATCGGTGGCATCAAGCCTTGTTAGCCCGCTAATTTGGTTTAGCCAATCGCCGAGTTGCCGCCACATCGGATTGCTCCTCCACCCGGGGCTTTGTTCGAGCATTCACGGCCAAGGTTGGGGGAAACGCTCAACCCACCCCCCGCCGAACATTCGTTATTTAAGTGCAGGGTAATCCTGAGACACGCCTTTCAGACACCTCCAAGATTCCTGCAAGAGCTTGCACGATTTTGACAACCGGCTCGGCTTAGAACAAGATGGGCAGTAACGGCACGTTAACCGTGTGTGGTAGAACGCATCGCCGTGCGCAAAAAGCCCTCTTTCGGAAGTTCCCACAAATCGGCCGTAAGAAACCGCATCTTTTTTTGAAAACCTCAGATATAACCCAACTTACACTCGGTTTACAAAGCGATTAGGCTTAAGCGAGAATTACCGTTGATCCTTTTGCATCATCCCCGCAGAATTCCATACCAGGAGCGAGTGCCAAAAGGAGAACCGTTATGCTTCGCATCGACGGTCGGCAACCCGAGCAGTTGCGGCCCATCCATTTCTGCCGCGGTTTTACGGGCGCAAGTCCCGGTAGCGTTTTGGTTGAATTCGGTCGCACGAAGGTCCTTTGCACCGCGAGCGTGGAGGAGCAGGTGCCACCGTTTCTCGTGGGGTTAAACAAAGGCTGGGTTACCGCCGAATACAGCATGCTGCCGGGAAGCACCAATCCGCGAAAATCTCGCGAGCGGCAAGGGCGGACCGATGGACGTGCGGCGGAAATTCAGCGGCTCATCGGCCGCAGTCTGCGTGCAGTAACCGCGCTGGAGGCCCTGGGACCCCGAATCGTCTGTATCGATTGCGATGTCTTAGAGGCCGACGGCGGTACCCGAACCGCGGCCATCACGGGCGGTTGGGTCGCACTGGTAGACGCGGTGGCTTCGATTCGCTCTCAGCTACCGGAACCGACAATTTCTCCGATCAAACAATCCGTGGCGGCCATCAGCGTAGGATTGGTTGAGGGGAATTTCCTACTGGATCTCAGCCAGCAGGAAGATAGTCAGGCTAAGGTGGACCTGAATGTCGTCATGGGCGGCGACGGTCGCTTGGTGGAGATCCAAGGAACCGGTGAAGAAGCCACGTTTACCGAAGAAGAGCTTGCGGAAATGCTGCGGCTGGCCCGCCGCGGAATCGCTCAATTGACCGAACTCCAGCGGCAGGTGCTTGGAGCAGATTGGCCAATCGGATTGTAGGCTTCTAACCTGAGGCCGCAAGGGCGTTAGGCCTCTGCCGGGGAAGATGGGCCATCTTGCGGGGGTGATCACGGCGATTCCGGGCTGCGTTTGGCCGCGGATGGCTTGCGCCGGGGTAGGCGGTAGTCAAAAATCCTTGGTTTGTGACAAAGTTAAGTGTTTTTCTGCATGAAGTTGTCAACTTGCAGAATCTCCGTATTATGTAGTTAAGAGTTTCATGATGCTGCCATTAAGAGGGTTATGATGTTATTACTATTGCGTGATGTTAAGTGATGTCATTAGTCCGCTCACGTTACTATCCGCTCACGTTACCAATAGGCTCAGGTAACAATTAAAAGGCTCGATTATAAATTTCAAATTTTCATTTACAGGCTCAATTAAAAATTACACGTGATCAATAGGCCCAATAAACATTAGGCTTAATAAAAATTGGTAGGCTTCAATTGAAAGGCTCATAGGCTCATAAACAGAAGCTTAAGAAGCTTAAAGCCTTTTACAAAACGAGAAGTGTACAGCCGCCGGCACATCGCCGGCAAAAAGGCCAGGCTCCGTGTCAGAAAAAATTCAGAAAATACAGGGATTTCTCAGTCGGGCCCGCCCCGGGCATTGCGTCGCCTCCCCGGAACGGTCAATCAAGCCCGAAATAATCCCGAAACAATAATTTTATTCACGGGTAATGATTGGCCTCGATGAGAGATCCCATTTGCTTTTAGATCAGTTTTTCGGAGGAACGACTTAACATGACTACCCAGATTGAATTGGCTCGGGCTGGAACGATCAGTCCCGAGATGGAATATGTCGCGAAGTGCGAGCACTTGAGCCCTGAATTGGTGCGCGAAGAGGTGGCCCGGGGTCGTATGGTTATCCCGGCCAATCGTGTGCACCTTCAGAAGGGGTTGCGCCCCATTGGAATCGGCATTGCTTGCCGCACAAAAATCAACGCAAACCTGGGCAATTCCGCATTGCAAAGCGACCTGGCTTGTGAGCTGGAAAAGGTCCTTCTTGCCGTGCAATTGGGCGCCGATACGGTAATGGACCTTTCTACCGGGGCGGATATCGTGGCGATTCGTCAGCGGATAATCGACTCGGTGCAAGTGCCGGTGGGAACCGTTCCCATTTATCAGGTGGCGGAGGAGCTAACCGACATTTCGGAGATGACCGTTCAAGGTTTCCTCGATGTCGTCGAGCAGCAGGCCGCGCAAGGCGTGGACTACATGACAATTCATTGTGCCTTGCTGCGCGAGCACCTGCCGCTTGTCGAAAAACGTGTGACGGGAATCGTGAGCCGTGGTGGCTCGCTTATTGCAAAGTGGATGGCCGCGCACCGGCAACAAAATCCCCTTTATACCCACTTCGATGAACTTTGCGAAATTATGAGGGCCTACGACGTGACGTGGAGCCTGGGCGATGGCCTGCGTCCCGGTTGCCTGGCCGATGCGAGCGATGAGGCCCAATTGGCCGAATTGAAAGTCATGGGGGAGCTAGCACGGCGTGCCCGGGCCCATGGCTGCCAAGTGATGATTGAGGGTCCGGGGCACATTCCGATGGATCAGATCGAAATGAATGTGCGGCTTCAGCAACAGTGGTGCGACGAAGCCCCCTTCTATGTGTTGGGGCCATTGGTCACCGATGTTGCCCCGGGTTACGATCATATCGCTAGCGCCATCGGGGCGGCGATGGCGGCCTGGTACGGGGCCGCCATGCTTTGCTACGTTACACCGCGGGAACACCTGGGCCTCCCCACCCTGGAGGATGTCCGCCAAGGAGTGGTGGCGTATAAAATCGCGGCACATGCTGCGGACGTCGCGCGGGATCGAACGGGGGCCCGCGATTGGGATGATCGAATCAGTCGGGCACGATTCCATTTCGATTGGGAGGAGCAATTCCGGCTTGCCATCGATCCCGAAACTGCTCGGCGGATGTGGGAAGAGGTGGCACGGCCTGGCACCTCGCTGACGGCAAAGTATTGCAGCATGTGCGGGCCGAAGTTCTGCTCCATGCGTTTATCGCAGGATGTGACAAAAAGCGAACGGGGTAGCTCAGTGCTGCCCCTTGTACCGTCTGCGGTCGGAACTTCCGCTGAGGGCCAAGCTATCGAGGTCTCCAGGACTCAACCTGCCGCGGGTACCCACACACAGGGGGGGTAAGGCACATTAGTCCCTGTTGCAGAAGCTTGCACGCATACGCGGGAGCAATCCCGGCCGTTTTCGCGGCCGTCGCCAGACACTCTTGCAACCTCTAGCCCGTTGCTTCTGGCTCTGCTTCTGGCTCAAAGATCGGTTCCACGGGAACGAGTATGGGCTCGTCATCGTCTGCCGGACGCGGGACCGGAAAGGGGAACCGCAGGCCAGGCAGCTCTGTGGTCTCATCAAGTCGCGGCGGTTGGCCGCTCGGCGCAGCCCGCTCAAATTCCTCGGGCGATGTCAGCCAACCGCGGCGAAAATCTCCCCGGGGAGCTTGGGCTATTAGGCTATTTCAGCCGTGGCATGGATCAAAAAATGAAGATGGGATAAATAGAAAAGATGAGTAGCTGATAAGGTCTTGTTTTGCTTTTTCGGCGTATCAACCGGGCTTCGTTGGAACAGGGCAGCGGCGGTAAAACCCATCCCGTAAGCCTCAATAAGTGGACGGCGTTACCGCCCCGATAAATGGAATGCTTTAATGCCCGCATCGGGGAAGCTTTTTAGGCCACCTAAGATTTACGGTGAGCATGAGGCGAGCTACTGTATCACGGGGCGCGGCCTTGCCGGTCACCGTTTTGTAGCTAAAAATCAGTGCCGGGCGTGTGAGTCCTTTTCGATGGACTAGGTTGGGGCAACCCCGGACGCAAAGGAACTCCTTGGTTTGGTGGGCGCAAAGGAAATAACCTGCGACGGCTGTTAAGCGGTTGCCCCCGATTTAATTCGACTCATTTGATCAAGCGGGCACCGATCATTTGCCTGAGAGGGCACTGATAAAGCCGGGTAGCGATCGCTGGGCAAGTACTCTGCGATATAGTGCAATGAAACCCACCGAACGTTGGGGGGCGCAGTGTCGATCATTTTTAAGGTTATCTTCGATTATCCGAGACAGCTATCTTGTATCTTGGTTCCATGGTTCCATGGATTCTACTTCTGAGACGTTTTAACACGCGGTTCAAGGGATCTTGCCATGCGAGGGTCTCATCCTACTAAACAGACAAGTGGAGTTTTTTTACTTCGCTTTTTTCAAGCTGCCGTCTTACTGCATTGCGTTGCCGGCGTGATCTTTGCCGCGCGATGGATCGGCTTTTTCAACAAGCCTTTCCTTCGCCCTCCAAGCGGGGCTCCTACCCCGGAGACCGTCGCATGGAATCAGTCCGGGGCCTCCCGACCGGCGGACCATTCCTCCCCTGTAGATCAGCCGTCGCTTGCCGGTCAGTCGCCGGGGGCACCCCGGCCCCAAGATCCTGCGAAAAATCCCGACTTACAGCGAAGCGGTAAATTGCCGTCCTCTTCCTCGCAACAAACTCCCGTCACATCGGGCGACGTTCGGCCTGAACGGCACGATATGCCCCCTCCCGGGTCACAGCCTGGCGAAGGCAAGCCCGCCGCAAGTTCGGGCGGGGTCCGGGCCGATTCAAGCTCGGCCCCACGCGCGGATTCGCTAAGTCAAATGGAAACATCAAGCCCGGAAGCCGCACCGACGCTCCACCAATGGGAAAAACAAAGTGACGAGAAGGGGGAGTTTTGGTGTTGTGTCCGTTGCGGAATGCGGGTTCGTTTTGGCCCCGAGGCCTCTGGGCAGATTCAAGAACGCACTTTGGCTTCCCTGAACAAATCGCGGCCCTGCCAAGGTCAATTGCCCGCTCCATCCCCAGCGGAAATGGTTGCCGCAAAGAGCTCGACACTGGAAATTTCCCCGGAGCCCCAAGCTCCCGCCGCCCCTGAGTCAAGCCCGGCAGAAAATGCAGAGAATGTAGCCTCTCAGGGAACGAAGCCACTGGCTTCTGCCGATTCTGCGGCATCCGCTCCCCAACTTTCCGAGGAAGTGCTGAGCAAACTCGATCGCCATCTCGAGCAATCATTGCGAAGTGCTTGGGGTTCTTTGCAGTCTCACGATACTGAGAAAGCGAGAGCTCAATTGAAACTGGCCAAGCAAGTTGCGCGGACTCCGGAGGAGGCCGAAGCGGTCTCCGCCCTGGAAGAGCTGGCGGATCACTTGGATGAATTCTGGCGGGTCATGGGCGGGATTATCGCCTCGCTTGAGTCTACTGAGGTCATCCCCGTAGCTCAGACGGAAGTAATTGTCATCGAATCCAGTGCCACCGAAATCACTCTGAAGGCCGAGGGGCAAATCCGCACCTTTGCCCTCCGGCAAATACCCTCAAGCCTTGTGAAGACCCTTGCTTTGAAACGCTTTGGCACCGACCCGGCTAGCAAAGCAATCGTGGGCATCTATTTTGCGATGGAGCCCCGGGGCGAACCGGAGCGTGCCCGGCAACTTCTAGAGGAGGCGAAACAGGGTGGTGTGGATCTCAGTTCAGTCGAAGTCATCCTCAAACACTTCAACCCGCGCTTGCGGTAACCTCGGCTTTTCACCCATGTTGGGTGATCCATTGTGTGATTTGGCCCCCGATCTATTTCATATCGTGATTCATCACTCATATCATGGTGTCATCTGGCCCAAGATCTAATTCGTATGTCGGTAGCAGGCAAGCGCGGATTTGGATGTAATGGTCTGGATTTGATTCTCTTAATTACCGTCGGTAGTAGGCAAGCGCGGATTTGGGGGGGCCAAAAGAGTCCATGAACCGGAAGCGATCCCGACCCCGCCTACGCCCTTGTGCTTCCTTCGCACACCCCCTTGCCGGGGCTGAAATTGACCCGCACTTGCGCTTCTAGAGGTAGGGATACGGAAGCCGGTGGCTACTTCCTTTTGAGGATCAAATCTCTTTTATTTTGAGGATCAAATCTCTAAGACGGTAAATGTTCGACACACGGAGGTCGGCAGGACTACCGGCCGCGAGTGCTCGAACGACCTGAACCGCGGGATCCCCCCGCGCCTCCCGATCCCTGGAACGAAGGCGGCCCGCCCATCATCCCGCCGGGAAAACCACCGGGGCTAAAGCCCTGAAAACCACCCGGAAATCCGAACCCGCGAAAAGTTCGGCTTCGATCACTCGAGGAACTCGAGGAGGGGGGGCTGCCGGGCGAGGTCGTGCGGGTGGTTGTTCCCCCACCGGCTCGGCCGAACTGAACCGAGTCCCCAAGCAGGGCCGTCAAAGCCTGCTGAACCGACTCCGGATTGGCCTGATGCAGCGTGACGACCCGCGTGGCTTGGGGCGGCCTTTCGGCAGCACGGTCAAGGGCTTCGATCAACTCTTTTACTTCTTGGAAAAGCGGCTCCGGTGCGGCCACGATAACCGAGTTGGTCCGGGGATCCACCCCGATGGACATCCGCTGGGTTTCCTCGGCGGTGCTCCGGCGCGAAGTACCGCCCCGGCCCCCGCCCCGCATCGACTGGAGCAGCTGAATGAATTCTTGAGGATTCGGCGGTCGGCCGCCTTGTCCGCCGCCAGCAGTCACCAAACGATCTTGATACACCTCGCGAACGATTTGGGCCACTTCCTCAGCCTGCATATTGCGCACCGGTACCAGCCGAGGCTTCGGCTGGGCCAAGATTTCCTCCGGGCTCTCCTTTTGGTCCAACACGCGCAACAATTGCTCGATGATCTCCAAGTCGGCAGGGGTGGCTTGAACGATGAGGGCATTCAGGCGGGAATCGGGCGTAATTCGCAGAGTGCCACTCGGGGTGACCGTCCCCCCGGTTCCCCCCAAACCCAAAAGCGAACTGACCAATCCGCCCCCAACCTCGCCAAAAGCCGCTCCCGCCAGATCCCGCAGCATGTTCCCCCCAGTCGGAGCCGTCGCGGATACCGTCAGCGTTCCCCCCCCGAATACCTGGTCGAGCACCTCGGCCACCGCATTCGCTTTCGCATGTTTGAGATAGAAAATCGTGAGTTGAGGTCCGGTGCTCGTGGAGCCCGCCAAACCGCGGACAATCTCTTCGATCAAATCCAACGCTGCCTCGTCTTCCGAAGCGATCATTAATCCCGTGGGACCCGGGGCGATAATGACCGCAGGAGCTCGCTCCGGCACTTGCGGAGCCATTGTGGGCGGGGCTACCGCCTGGACAGGCTGACCGGAGCTAACCGCTCCTCCAGAGGCGGAAGCTTCCTCCGCCGCGCTGACCGCAGCATTTGCCCCCGGCTGACTGGCTCCGGCATTCGCAGTAGCGGAAGGCGCATTAACCTGATTTGTTTCCCCAACACCTTCCGCAGATGATGCCCCCCTTGGCTCGGTCGATCTTAGTTGCTGTGATGAGCTTTGTGCCGGCGGGCCAACTACCTGGGCGACCAGCCCGGCATGGGCTGAAGTACCCGCCGGGGTTGAGGCCGCGGATGGAGCGGCCTGCGTCTCTTGAGCTGCCGCGGAAATTAGGCGGATTAAGCCCTCGCTATCAGATCGCTGGAGCTTTTCTCGCACCGGTGATTGTTGCTGCAAGGCCCTCCCACCGGCACGGGACCCACCCGCGGGATACTCGCGCAAATCCGGGGAGGCTTGAAATCTCCGAGGGGTGATCCTGCCTGCGGTAGGTTCGATCGGCTGATCGAATCCAGGCGGAATATTCATCGGCTCGACGGCGCCGGGTGCTTCCGGAAGTGGAACTCCCGGCGGAATCGGCACCGGTTGAAGCGGTTGCAACGGTTGCACTGGCTGAATCCCATTTGCGCCGCCAGGCGGAGGGGCGGGAAGGAAGTGCGATCCCGGCCACATTTCCGAAGCATCGCCTGGACCAATCTCCCAGCCGGGGCCCCCCGGAGGACCAGGCGGTCGAAAACCTTCTGGTGCCCAGGGTATCGCCCCCGGTCCGTCTGCCGGTAAAACCCAACCCCTTTGCTCGGACTCAGCGGCGGGAGGATTGGTCATCCCCGTACCACCCCAGCTTTGACCGGGCCAAACACCCGGCGTCAGGCTACCTGCGGAGGGAACGGTGGCCGGCATACCGGACTCCGCGGGGGTGCGGCTCGGAATGCTACTGGAAGGGATCACAACCCGCAGGGGATTGGCCCGCATACTTGGCCAAAGCTGTTCCAATCGTTCCACCACCTGGCGAGCCGCTGGCCCGTAGACCGGCAGGATCCGAACATTGCCGGCACTGGTGACCTGTCCTTCGCCTAACCCTTCGCCCATTTTTTCGAGCAGGGAACGAATCAAGGCGACTTCGGCCTCGGTGCCGCGAACCAACAGTTGCCGTGCCGTCAGATCGACCTCTACTTTCACCGTGGTTTTGCCATCCTGTCCGGCGAGCAACTTGGTGATGGCGGCGGCCGCAATCTGCGGATCCAATCGCCGCAGGGGGATCACTTCAACTCGACCGGTTTGACGCCGCAATTGATCGATCGTGGCTCGAATCGTGGCGTGTTCCGAAGGCCGCGCCAAAGCCACGAGATGTCCCGTCTTTGGGTCGGTAGCCAATCGAACTCCCGGAGAGCCCGCCAGGAGCGTCTGCGCGACCTGAAGCACCGTCTGGGGATCTGCCGGCGCTGTGTCGTAGACTTCCAGTTGCAAAGCACCCTCGGGGCCCGACATAGAACTTTCGGCCCCTGGAACATCGATCGCCTTCAGAATCTCGGCGACCTGCCGCACCCGCGAGGCCTTTCCGGACACAAAAAGCCGCATCCCCAGCAGATCGGCCGCCAGTCGCAAAGAACCATCGGGAGCCGCCGTTTGGTCGGCGGGAATGCCCAAAAGTTGTCGAATCACGGCGAGGGCTTCATCCGGCGTCACGTGCTGGAGGGAAAAGCTTTGGATGGCCTCCACCACACTTCCTTCAGGACTATCGGCCCTTTCCAACACCTCGCGGATCACTCGAAGGCGACCAGCTGTATCCGTCACCAAAAGTTGCTGGGCTTTGGGTAGAATCACGACCGATCCTTGCGGGCCGAGCAAACTGCGGATTTCCTGCTGCGCCTCTTCTGCCGACAGCCGGCTGAGCTGGAACAAAGTGCACACCAGTTCCCACTCCCCACGTTGGTCCAGGTCGTTCTGCGGAACCACGCTGACCAAATTCGGCGGGATGCCATCCTCCAAATTTATCAGGATCAACATCTGACCTCGGCGGACCAACGTGTAGCCTTTGGTCAACAGAATGCTGTTGATCAGATCGATCGCTTCCGAAATGGTATAAGCACGGCGATCCGAATAATTGAATGTTCCGTGAGGGGGTCCTTCCATCACCAGCGATAGCCCGGCCCGTTCCGCAAACCACTCTAAGACATCCCCCCAAGGCTGGAATTTGAAGTTAAAAACGATCTTTCGCTCCTCCGGCGGCGTTGAATCCATCAAAGAACGTGGGGAATCGGCCGGAGGAGACACCGCTCCCCGCGAATCCCGGGGAGGAACCCCGAGCGGAGCCGTCACTCGCACGCCTTCCGGAGGGGTAGGACCACCCGGCGCCCCTTGTGCCGGCGGCCACTGGCCGAATCCGGGCACAGGCCGAGAAGGCTGAAACCCAGGCGGCCCGGCGGGGGGAGCCGTTCCCGGCAGTTCGCCCGCAGGGGCAGTGGGGCCGGAAGCCGGCGGTATACCGGCGGGGCTGGATACCGTTGCAGGCGGTTGTGCAACTTCCGGGGTTGCCGGCTGCGGTGCCTCAAGAGTTTTCAGTGCATCGCCCCGAGCAGTTTCGGCAGCCTCCGCGGAGACAACAGCAGGTTTAGGGACCGATGCATCAACCGGCACCTGGGGTGCCGGCACAGCGCCTTCTGTTATCGGAGCGGAAGGTTGCGAAGTCGCCGGGGTTTCCGGCCTGGGTGCCGGGGTTTCGGGTTTTGACTTTTGCGGTTGCGAGGAGGCTTCGCCAGCACCAGCAGGAGCGGAGCTGGTCACCGCTGTTTCATTACCCGTTGCTTGACCGGCTGATTGTACGTTCGATTGCACATTTTCCGTACTTGGCGAACCAGGCGGTTGCGGCGAAGCTTGAGCAGCTGGGGCGGCCGGCTGATACGCCGGGCTTTGCACTGATGCCGCCCCGGCGGTACCCGCGGGATCACCCGCCGTATCAGCGGAATTGCCCAGGTTCATTGCAGAGTCCTGCACCGAGGAGGTAGCCGAAATGGACCCGGGTGTACTTTCGGCGGCTTCCCGGCGCGAATCCCCGCCGGAAGTTTCCCCCGGCACTGCTGAGCCCCCTCTCGCTGGAGAAGGCGGTGGAGACGCGGTACCGGGCTCCCCATGCGGATTTGCCGCTGGCTGGGTGGGAGCGGCGACTCCCCCCGGACGAGCCGGGACCGCAGCGGGGGCAGGAGGTGCAGGGGCCTGAGCGACTGCTTGGGCGGACTTAGCCCCTTCTTGGGCCAATGCCCAAGCGAACCCCTCCATTCCAAAGAGATAAAAACCCGTAAAACCTCCGAAAAGTGCGACTAACGGCAGAAGAAATGAGCCGACACGTCCGCGTCGGATGCTCACGGGCAGAGCACAGGCGCGATCAACAACGTTGAAGGCTCGATCGAAAAACTTAAAGACGAGCAAGCATCTCATGATATGGTCCCCGATACCGACGGAAAACTCCACGGGCCGCCCTCGCATCCTATAGCAATTAGGTTAGCAATTAGTTTCTTTTGCCACCTTCGCCAAAACCCCTTTTTTCGTATCGTGAGTACCTAAAAACAGGCTTCTTAAATACTCGAAGTGAGGCCTCTCAGATACCAGACATCAGGCGTCTTAAATAACCGAAATTACACCTAGTTATTCGTGAAATGATCCGCTTCTAACACTGCCCATGAGCCGGGTTGTAAGGAGCTTTATTGTCGACTTTCTTAGTAACTGTAGTGGTGTATTGGTGACTTTAGTGGTATTATGCCGTTTAAGCACCTCTGAACTTAAAAATTAAGCACTGTATCTATCGATATGATAATCTATGAAAAACTTCGGTACACGGATCGGGCTGACTCCCACCCGACTGAATTCTTCGAGAAAGATGGGAATTCATCCGGGAATTTATCAAAAATCGACGTTGGGTTTTGATCGCTTGGTCCTTCGGTCTTCCATCGATCTTCCATGAAGCGGGTAACCGATCTTCGATGAAGCGGGTAACGAGGCCGCAAAATTTGGTTTTTTCTCCCGGGGCAAACCGACCTGCGCGCACTTCCCCCCTTTCTATCAACACCCATCATAATCCGGGGTTTCGACTAAAACGACCATCAACCGCATTATATCCGGCTTGTTGACCGTCGCCGCGGTTACTTGACATGCGGATCGCGCGGTTCAAATGGTGGGTGACACGGCCGCGCGGTGCAGATTTGTGCAGATTTGAATTAACCGATCCGTAGCGGAAGGCCCAACCTCTGTCCCACCTTTGCCGAGGAGAAGGCGGGGTCTGGCGTCTGCGCAAACGAGATGCCGGGTCCGTCGCGCTCCGCTTTTAGCTGGGCAAAGTGAGGATTATTCGGTTCCTTATACCCGTAAAAGTGCATTTATTCCGGGACCAACACTCGCTCGGCCGCACCGACTTCTCGAAGGTCGGATATCGAATAACCCGGCAGTTTAAAGCACTTTCTACGCTTGCACGCCCGACTCAAAAGTAGATATTGGCTTGCCTTATGAAGGGGTAATTTGCACAACCCCGGTCAAAAAATGCTGCCTGGAGCATCGGTTGCCGTCACATCCGCTGACGGAATAATCCTGCGCAACAACAACGAAAAACGTTGGCCAACACTTTGTTCAACAAGGAGTCGCCGTGGAAAAAAATCAGAAGCCTCGCCGGGCAAAATGGGCAGGGCCAAGTTGCGCGGAGCCAGAAAACCAGAATCCTTTTACCTCCGGGGGGTGCTAGTCACGGTTAAGTAGTTTGTCCCCCGCGGCAGGTTATGGGCGATCGATTGGCGGCAGGTTTTTCGATTCGTAATCGCTTCCTGCTCGGTTGGCTGCCCCTAACGGCGGAGCACAAGTTTCGGGGGGCGTGCTGGATCGCGCATGCACTCGAAGGTGCCCTATACCTCGGAGGATTAATTCTGGTTTTTCGAAGCGGATGTTTACTCCTCCGAGGCTGTGCTTGGCTTCACTAAAATATCGCCCATTGGCGAGAAAAATGGCGCGGAATCATCCGGGCCAACCCCGAATCGTCCCGGCCGCAGGCTACCGAATCCGTTTGATCGAGTGAATGATTACCGGGGTTTTTGGGGTCCGCTCGAAGAGCTCGGTGTCTTGAAGCTCCACCGACGCGATCCGATCTACCACTTCCATCCCCTGGATTACTTTTCCGAAGACGCAGTAGCCGTAATCCTCCGGTGGTACGGCCGCCAAAACCCCCAGGTTACTGCCGAAGGTCGGCGGCTTATGATCGTAAATGGGGTTATCCTTCACATTGATGAAGAACTGGCAGGTGCCACTGTGCGGGTCGCCCGGTTCGCGGTACATGGCAATGGTTCCGCGAAGGTTCTTTAAGCCGTTGTGAGCCTCGTTCAGGATCGAAGCCCCTGGCTCAATCGGTCTTAGCGACCGCGTGTATCCCCCCGCCAGAATCACGGCTTTGGGGAACACTTGGTGGACGATCGTCTGGTCGTATTGACCGCGTTCCACATAGGAAAGAAAATTTTCGACCGTGATCGGAGCTCGCTGCCGGTCTAGTTCGACCGTAATGCCGCCGAAATTCGTTTCGATGACTACCACCGGGAGAGTCGCAGCGTTTTCACCCGAAGGACCGAAAGTGGATAGTGTTGGTCCGGAAAACTCGGGCAAATTCGGAGTGCCGCCGACCAGGGCCATGCCGGGCGAAGTTTGTCCCTGTGGTTGAGCAGGGGTAGTGGCGGACGCGGAAGAATTTGCCGGGGCTGCGATTGATTGGCTTGCGGCGGGAGCTTCCGAGGCGGTTTGGCCCGATCCACACCCGGTCAAGCCCACCGTGCATAGTACCGCAAGTGCTAGCAGTACTCGCACCCATACGGATTTGCGGGTGAAATTGGTCGCACGGTAATCCCCCAAACCGTCTTCTTCACCGCGCCGCCAAGCTGCACTTGTGTTCATCGGCGTTCCTCCAACGGGCGAATCCGCTTTGGTGGAGTGCCCAAAGTACCCATGGGGATGCTTTTACCCTGTTCAATGCGAATGCCTACTCGTTTTTGAATGTAGATAGTTACTTTTCAAGGACCTTAGATCCTGCGGGCGTGGATGCGACCCTTCATCGCACCGGATCTTATGCCCCATGATGGATGAAAAACGTCAGCCCTCTGGGCAAATACCGGCTGAAAATCGATGGTGAAGCTTTTAATCTCGGCTCGTAAACCCCGCGCAGAGATGCTAGCACTTTTCAAGGCGGAGCGGATGCTTACCCAAAGCTTTGCTCCAGCTTAACGTTCGTCGCCCCAGCCCGCCAAGAGCATTCCTAACGGTGGGGAGATTTAAGCTTTAAGTGGGGGGAGCGGCATCATCAAGCTCAATTTCGGCGCCGTAAAAATAACCAGACTGCCCAGTCGAATATCGGAAATGAAAAGCCAGTGACTTGGAAATGAAAAGTCTGCGAGTTGGCAACGAAAAGTTTGCGACATGGAAAAAATCACTGGCGCGGTGTTTTCACCCGAATGGTTCGGCAGATCTATGACCCGCTCAGACCACCCCTAAGAGCCGCAATACGCCGTCGTTTGCCGGCGGGAATCGATAGTCCCGCAATTGGCGGCACGGGACCCAGCAAAAGGGAGGTTTTGGCTCTGCGAAACCCCCTTGCGGTTTAGCCAGCCAAAAATCGATGGCAATCGCCGCACCGTCCGGCTGTGCCGCTTCCGCGTGGTACAGCAGTCTCTCCACACAGATTGCCACCCCGGTTTCTTCCCGACATTCACGGCTAGCGGCCTCCGCACTCTTCTCACCGGGGAGAATCTTGCCGCCGGGAAATTCCCAAAACCCTCCCCAGGGAACATGGTCCGGACGTTTGCCGATAAGTACCCGGTCACCATCGAGCACCACGGCGACGGCGATTTGCTCCATGCACGTGCCTGCGCCCTACCTGTCGAAAAAGATTTCTCGTTTCAAGATTTTCTAACTTCGAGATGTTTGATCTGTCCCGTTGCAGATCTTATGCCGTACGTTAAAGTCCGATAAAGTCCCAGCGGAAGGACCATTGAACGCCGACGCGAAGAAACGATAGCCAGCCGCATAACGATATGAAGCAGCTTAGTGCGCCGCGAATGTGAAGCGGAAACTTCCCCCATCGCCGCCAAGGCGAAAATGACTCTTTGAGAACACGGTTGTACGGGCGAGAAAACGAGGAAATCCGGTGAAAATAGAGCTTTCAATCCCCGGCAAAACGGCATCTATCCCCGATTCAGCCTTCTGACGAGGATTGTCCAATCTTGATCTGGCTCACTCGGTGGGTCGCCCAAGTGCGGTTGGCCCGGGGATTCCAAGATTCTCACGCTTCCCCGTTGAAGCGGTCCACCGGTTCGAGGATTGTACCAAAAGACCTCAAAACGATCCGATCTTTCCGGCAACTGGAGGCGGAGCGATTCCCGCCGCGGCCGATAGATTGCGTACACCTCTCCCGGCAAGGCGAAGCAGCAACTTGCCGGCTCTTTCTGACCGTCGACCCTCAGCAGCTCGTTTGCTGCCCGCATGTTTGTAAACGGCAAATGGGCTTCAAAAAAGTCGACCGCATGCCGCGTCAAATCCCAAAGATGATCGCGACTTCTCCAGTCTTCGCAGTCTAGGTCATTGTGCGGAAAGTGGTAACCGAAATACCACTCCACTCCCGCACCCCCCGCCATGAGAACGGGCCACAGATGCTTTTTGCGGATTTCGTCATGCCAAAAGTCATCTGCATCGGGCTTTACCCCGACGTCGGCCGGGCCGATTTCATCGAGGGTCACCACCCAAGGCCGTCCCCCGCGGCGAGATTCCTCCACCCACCGCCGCGTCTGCGCATACGAGTCGTTGGTTTGAAGCGAGACCCCTTCCAAGGCTGCAAACCCCAGTAAAGGCCGGTAAACCTCCTCCTGTTTGCCGGGGAAAGTGTGAATCACGATCGGATGATCATACGGATCAGCTTGGCGGATATACTCGGCGAATTCCCGCCGCTGATTATCGGTATTGGTGTTTTCTTCCCCCAGATTCCACACGACCGCTAAATGGTGCGAAAACCGCGCGATAAGCTCGCGGTAATAGAGTTTTCGCATGACACCCAACTCGCCGCCGTCGAGCCATTGATCATTTTCCGTCTCTTGGGTGACCACATGGAGCATAATCCCTAGACGATCCATGTGGCTAAAAACGATTTCCCACTGATCGAGCTTGCTGATATCGAAACGGTCGGGGACTTCCGGGCTGATCCACGGCCAAACGTCGCGGCCATCGCCCCCGACATTCATCGTCAAGAAATACACCGAGTTCACCCGTTCGGAAGCCAGGTAATTGAGGGCACCGATGATGCCGCGTCCTTTTCCGCCCCGCCACTCGGGGTCTCCGGGCCGCCAATCGCGAAGGTGAGGCTCGTAGGTATGCAACCCCCTCGGCCGGGCTTCCCCCTCTCTTGGGGGACCGTTCGCCGCCGCAAGCGAACGAGTACCATCGAAATCGACATAAGCCAGGAAATTCTCGGGGCTATCCGCCCCGGCTTTCAGAAACGGGCGACCTGATTCGGCAAATCGCAGATAATGCTCGCCGACATAGCGGAGCCTCCCCTGGGCGCGGAAATCCGGCGGAGTCTTGTCGCTCGGTCCTACGGAGAAAGTTCCCCGCAGCCCATCCCCCATACAGGGTGTGCCAAGGGATGGGTCGAACGACACGGCAAGATCCGGACCGGTACGGAACGAAACCTCGTAACTCCATTGGCCCAACTCATCGGGCGTAAATCGCACTTGCCAACATGTGCCGCCAGTGGCCCCGGTCTCTGCGGCCTTCCCATCGGCGGCAAAGAAGCCCGGTACAACGTACTCCTTCCGCTGGTGTCGGAACATGACCAAGAGGCGGTAATCGCGGAAGGGATTCGGCGTGGCTTGCTCGTCCGAGGCCGGTCCTTCGAGCGTCAGGGTGACCGTATGCCACTTCTTGAGTTCGCCTGTGATCCAGACCTTGGGATTCGCAGGCGAAGACCCGGGAGGCGGCTCCCCGGCGAAAGCCCCCGAACCCGCCAAACTAAATCCCCAAACCATGATGACTAGCAAGGCTGCTCGGAAACAGAAAGCTTTTACGCAAGCCGAGCCGTTGCGGGCCCGAAAATCACCAACTATCACGGCATGCCTTCGCGGGTGGAGGGATCTTCGACGGCAGAACATCGAAACATTACTCCTAAGTTTTTCTTACGAGGATTTTCTGCGTCGTCTTTTTCTTCGCAACACTTCGTTTTTTCTTTCCGGCCCGTCTTTATCCGCGCTCAGGTATCTGGTCAACCCCGGCGGGTCTATCCTGCCGGGATAGACTCGGCCCCACGATTTTTTCCCCGGCCTGCTCCCTTTGCGGATTGGAGCAGGTAATATCCCAAACCCATCAATCCAAGAATATACCCAATCCCTCCCAAGATGTCCTGAAATCGAATGTCGGTCTGAAAGCGGTTCAAATCTTCGCGCAGTTGAATGATTTGCCGCCGAAGCGCCGCCAATTCGCTGCGGAGCTCGGCCAAGTCGGTGGGCTTTGCCGTGACCGTACCCGTATCGGTTATGCCAGCTTTTGACTCGGGATGGGGTACACCGCGGGCCGCACCATGGGAAGTTCTGCCATTGGCGGCGATGGACTCGGTTTCTTTGGCTTTCCAATCGATGCCGGAACCGTTAGCGGGCATTTGTGCCCCAGAGATTTCCGGCGAAGCCGCTTGAGGGTTTGAAGCTGCCGAAAAAGTCTCTGCGGACGGTGTGCCGGCAGATAAAGCCTGCGAAGATTCCGCGGGCGATGGCGAATCGGATGCAGCCCCCAGCGGGGGGAGCTCATCCGCGGAAACCACGAATTCCGCCACGTGGAGGTCGCCGGCGTCGGCCACCAGTCGATGATCACACCGAGCCACCACCTTTAGACGGAATTGCCCCGAGGAATCGCTCACCGTTTGGCTGAGGGTCTGTCCTTGTGGTCCGAAGGCCGTGACTTTCGCGGAAGCTGCCGGCGTGCCATCGCGGAAGAAAACCTCGCCACAAATCTCATCGCCTTCCACATAGGCGAATATCCGCAACTGATGGGCCGAAGCGGCCTCCCCTCCCAGTAAAAACCCTATTATCGCGAAAACCCACAGCCCGGAAAGATGTGCCTTCCACATGCCCGTACGACTCTCTCTTTACCCGGAGGACCAAAGCTCACCCTGTGAGCAAAACGTGCTCTGCGGCCATTCACCAGTATTGTGCTCAATGTGCTCAGTATCTTGTCGGTATCGTGGGGTTCAAGGCATAACCCATACGGCGGGAAAGGATTCTCCGGGGGCAGGAAGCTTGATCGTTTTTTGGGAATGCCTCGGGCAATCGTAATGGCCAAACGGAAATTTCAATTTTTTAAGGAAGCGCGCTCTTTCACCTTAAAGATTTTGTTGAGGTTCCGTCGAGCATCAGTTTCTGTTGAGCGTTAGCAATCAGAGCGAAACTTCAGCCTTCGAGGGGCTTTGCGCTCCTTCACGGTGCCGAGGCCGGCATTTCCGCCTCCGCCGGCCGAATCATGTCGGAATGCCCGAGTAACTCCGGCTTTACCTGTCGCAAAAAGACCAGGGCACTTCCCGTGACCACTCCCTCCACGATTGACAGGATGCCGCTTGTGCCCAGGTGCAAGAACGCCATGGGCCGAAGTCCGGGAGCGCTAAAAATCAAAGCGGCCGCCAAAATCATCGCGCTTAAGACGATGGCCGCAGCCCCGACCACCAAACCGAGGACAAAGATCCACAGCAAATTTTTTGTCCCCAGGGCAGACCGAAACAACGCACAACAAATGAGGGCGGGCGCCGCCATCGTGAAGGTGTTAATCCCTAGGGTGGTCAGCCCACCATAGCCGAAAAAGATCGCCTGGAGAAGCAAGCCCACCAAAATAGCCGGCAAAGCTGCCCATCCCAGCAGCAGGCCTATCAACCCGTTGAGCACCAGATGCACATGCGCGGGTCCCACCGGCACGTGGATCAATGTCGCCACAAAAAAAGCGGCACTCAGGAGCGCTACCCTCGGCACCTCCTCCGGCTCCATCCGCCAAAGGGCGTACGCCGTGGCCGCTCCGCTCAGGAGGGTTCCGCCCACGAGAATCGCGATTCCCTCGGGGGTATTGGAAAGAGCACCTTCCGTGATGTGCATGGGCTACTCCGCGTGATCTGTGCTGGGTACACAACCGACTAAACTTCTGTACCTCGTCGACCCCTTAGGATCCATGTCGCCGATGCTGCCAGTGCGGTGCTTTGGAGGGATCCATCTTTCTTAATGAATCAAGCGTATTGAACCAATCTTTCTCAACGAAGCAATTTTAATCGGCTGATTCAACTTTTTCGGCTCGGCGCGGACGCAGCATTTGCGAGGCAGCTTCCGGGTTTCGCGTCTTAAAACAATTCGTCTTCCAGGAAATTCTCGTACCAGAAAAATGCGCCGCAAAACCGCGCCGACAAGTCCCCCTCGTCGAGAAACGTTCCATGCTTTTTTCCGCTGCGACGTCACGAGGATTAGCCCCTAGTCGGCTTCCGATCGACTCAGGGGGCAGGATGCTGCCGATTCCTCCCTTTCCTCCCTCGGTGCCGCTATCGCCGGCAAACCGGTGGTACCGCATTCAAGGCCTCCGAAACTCAAAACGACGCAGTCGGCTTGCCCTCAACTCAGGCGCAGCGGCTTCCGACCAACTTGCGGACAAAAGCATTCGATGAACTCCGCCCTCCGCCGTAGGTGCCAGGTGGCAGAGACCCAGGGGGGGAAACATTTCATTTCATGTCCGCCGTTTGGATCCAAATCACACCACCCAATTCCAAATCGGCTTCCTGCCCATCAGGTCCCGGCCGTTTTCCGCCATCTACCAAAGCGGCAAACCCCCACCAACCTGCCCGGGGCATGCTGTAGCAGAAAACCCCTTGACTATCCGTCTTCACAACCTGCGTGACAAAGGCCTCGTTCGGAACATGAACTTGACGATCCTGATTCCAATACTCCACCTCCACCGTGGCCCCGGGCACCGGCCGTCCCTCGTGCAACACTAAACCCCGAAACACATTCCCGGTCCAAATCCCGTAAGGGCGGACTAAGGGGACGATTTCCACCGGCAAACCGACGGGTTGATCCCAGCCCACCTCCGCTCCCAGGAAGTTCACTACCACCTTGGTGTACTGGAGGATCCAGGTGCGTTCGGCCGGCTCCCAGTAAGGCTCCGGCTCGATATAAAAGACATGATCGCCGGGCCGGAGGAGCCGCGCTTCGGCCCGATAGGCACGCTGCCCTTCCACGGTCCACGGTCTCAGGCTGCCGGTAAGATCAATCTTCTGGTCCCCCAGTTGGCACCCAAAACGCACGGGTTGACCCATCGGCATCACGGGGCCCTGCTCCATGGGATGGGTAAAGAGGATGCGGAATTCAATGTTCCGCTCAACCGGCGCTAGGGCCACATCCCGGGACGGTAAAAGGACCAAAAAATGCGCTGCCGCTTGGGACTGTAGTACGAGAAAAAAGCTTGCCCAAATAAGCCCAAACCGAAGCGAAGTTACCATGGCTGCTTACCCTGCGAGAGATCGACCTTAATCGAGCCGTCTGAAAATTCCCCGCATCGAGCATGCTTTCGAGTGCGGTAGTATTACCAACGTCATAATTGTAATACTAAACGCTCAAAATACAAGGGCAGGGGGGACCTTCAGGAGAGGCGTGCAGCAGGGGGTATTGCCGACAAAGGAAATCCGAAGATCGCCTTCAGTGCTCACTCCAAATAACGCATCCTTCGCCTCGATTTAATAACGGATCTTTCTGCCGATTCAGCGACGAGTTTTTCCCCCCAAGGGACGGATTTTTTCCCCCGAGTGACGGATTTTTCGCCCCGAAAAAATGGGAAAAAAATGGGGGGATGTGCCGCGATAAGCTCGGCTCCGAAATCGAAGATTCCTCAGCTCTGCGACCCGACCGACTTTCGCTCCCCGCGCGGCCGCAGCCTAGGACTTGCTTGGTCCGCCGAAGAGTCGTCGCCACCAGGGAGTCTTTGCCTTGACCAACTCTTTCTCGGTCGCAGCGAGTTTTGCAGCCAACTCATCGGCACGCTGCCGATACTGTTCGGCGATAGCCTGTTTTTCATGGACTTCCGTTTGCAACGCCTCCAACCTGCTGACGCAATTGTTCCAAATCCCCGGTCAGCTTCTGCAATTGAGCCGAAAGCTCCCGGTTCCGTGCAGATAGATCCTCTTTTTCCTTAACCAGATCTCGGAGCTGCCGCTGACTTTGCTCTAGGCGGTGACGCAGTTCCGCTACTTGGATCTCCGTTTTCTCTCTGAGAGCGATTGCCTCCTCTTTTCCCTTCATCAATTGCGCGGCCGTCACTTGCTCCTTGGTGAGGAAGTAATTCGGGTCTACCAACCACTCGTTCAACGCGGCCATCGCTGCCGCGAGCTGACCTTCCGTTTCAGCCGTGGTTTTGACGAAAAACTTAACGGTGTAGCTTCCTTTGGAAAATTGCCCCTTTAATTCACCCCCTTTAAGAAAGAAGCGAGTCTTTTCGGGGAGATCCGGGTTGAAATAATCTGTGCAGCATTGGACCACAAAGGGCACCTCATCCGTAATGCGCCTCAAGAATTGCTCAACCTCGGGATGTTCGCCCGGCCAACCTGCCTTCTCCAAGCGTGGCTCCAGCTTTTTTGACGCCGGCGGTGGCAAAAGGTGGTCTTTGAGGCTCCGGAACCGATCGGTAAACGTCTCATGAAAGATCTGGCCGGTAGGCGAAAGCTCAAGATAGTCCTCGCCGTCGATCTGTACCCGCTCTACCAGGCTCTCATAACGCTCGTCCCATTCGTCTTTATACCGGCTGGCCGGCACGGGATCGGCATCCAAAAGATTCATGAGCATCCCGCTTGCCCGCATCCAAAGTTCGAAATCTAATGCCACCGGCAAGGGGGGAAATGATATGACCTCGCTAAATTGCTCGTGCTTGTAATAAATCGTCACCCCTAATGCCTGACCGAGCACAACCCCCACCGCGATTTGGGCCTTGTATCCCCCGGTGGCGTTAATCGCACAAGCTGCTGGCGAATGGTTGCGGATAATCCTCGAAATCTCTTTAACCAGTTGCCGCAATCCCTTCGTCCGAAACCGTCGCGGGTCATCGTCCTGCAAATCTTTCACTTCGATCGCTTTGACAGGCTCATGACCCAGTGAGCGATAGTATTCGCAGAGAACCTCGACAACCTGCCGACCTTGCTCGGTTTCGGAGTGCATAAAATAAAGGCCGCACTTTGGTTGCGCATACTTTCTCTCGATCAAGCTGGCAATCGAGTTGATTTCCGCCCCACACAATCGATCATGAGGGCCGAAACTCCGTAGCTCTTTCGCCACACCGCGCCAATCCTGCCGGACGTAAGCCTCGGCCAACGGCCGGTGTGCCTCGGGGAGAGAGCCGTCTGTTATTTCTCCTTGAGATTCTCAAGATTGGGCCGGAAAAGACTCGTGCCCACCGTCGCGATCAGGATTGAATGCCTGGTCATTGCCCACCCCCTTTGCCAACAAACGGCCGTCGAAGTCGAGGAGTCCTCTACGGCTAATGGAATCCTTGACGACTCTTAAAAGACCCAAAAAAGGGGAAATCCCAAACGGCTAAAAACGGGAATATGTACAAGAATATATCGGCTTAACAGCGGAATTCCAGAGCCACTTCTCATCTTAGCTCTGGAAAAGTGCGTGTCAGCTTTAGAAAAGTGCGTGCCGCCCTACCGCGGCCGAACTCGTGTAGGCAAGCAAGCGAGGTTCCCGGTGTCAAGGGCGGTGGCTCCATGAAAAGCAGCGAGCGCGAGCGGCCCATGAAGAGCTTCAAGGGTCATGACCCCATCGGGAGTGTCAAGGGCGATGACCCCATCAAGAATGTCAAGGGCGGCAGCCCGTTACAAGGGCGATCGCTTCATTAAAAGGGTGATAACCCATTGAAAGGGCAATCGCCCATTACAAATCATTCAGGCAGGCACCGGATCAAGCTCATGAGGGCAAAAGCCGTGCCATACTGCTGGTGATAGTCGTAGAGGGGATAGTCCCACCAAGAGCCGTCCCGCTCCTGGAGCCGAATCAAAATCCCGGCAAGCTGCTTCTGATATCGGGGGCGTTTTTCCGCCGGCAGAAGCTCGATACATCGGGCCGCATAATAATGCCCGTAGTAGAAAAAGTAACCCGCCACCGCAAACCACGATTCGTGGGGAATGGGCCGCTTTCGCCCCATATCGAGCCATCCGTTGCGGAGGACAAGCCGCGTGAGCCAGTCTTCGAGCACTTGATCGGTCACCGCCGAATCTCCCCAAATCCTCAGGGCGAAGTTACATGCTTGGGACCTCCCTAAGCTTCCCCCGGGGCGATTGATCAGTGCCATGGGATAGAAGCGGAAGGATTCGCTATAGTAGTAGCTGAAATCGGGCTTTCGCTGCCGATGAATGGAAGCAATCGCACGATCGACCAACTGCCGAGGTACCTCGATGCCGGCTGCTTGCGCTTCGTGCAGGGCCACCAGCGCCGTCGCCGCCACAAAGCAGTTGGAATTGCCCGCCGGATGCTGAGTGCCGATGCGAAAATCGTAATAGCACCAGCCACCGTCGGCCGCTTCATAACGCCTGAGGAGATCCACTTGCTGGGTCAAAAGTTCCCGTAACTGCTCTACCCGTTCCGGTTCGCCTTTACGCAACTCCAAAAGTCGCACCAAGGCTTGAATCGCGAAGGCATGACCCCACACGTTGTAAATAGCATCCGGGGTGGCTCGACGAACCTCCGGGAGTTCTTTCTCGAACCACTCTTCTGCCCGCCGGATTGCTTGGAGTACTTCCGCCGACCGATCCTTCGATTCCACCAAAGCCGCCACGCACAAGCCGGTCACAGCCGCCCGAAAACCGTGATGGGCACCCGGCACCGGTGCGTAGATATTGAGCCCTTTCGTGTTGCGTGCGGAACCCCAGGAACCGTTCGGATTCTGCCGCGCTAAAAGAAAAGCCACGCCGCGAGTAATCGATTGGTGAATGGCTTCCGGAGAAGCCTCCGGCAAAAGGGCCCATGCCCCCGCTGGTTTTGCCTCCCCACTTTCAAGCTCTCCGCCAATCGCCGTCACCCCAAACGTCGTTGCGCCGCTTCCCGAAAGGCTGGCTCTAAATTCGCCAAGGTTGCCTCTAACTTCGTCGCCTAAGGCGTTCGATTCACGCCCCGAAGAAATGAATGCGCTTGCCGAAATACTCCGCCCGCTGATCGCCGCATTTGATTTGCTTTCGGAAATATTTGCTTCACTATTTACCTCGGTTTCACTATTTGCCTCGCTGTCTACCATGGGGATGTGCCCACCGCGATCACTTCCTATCGCCAGAAGCCTTGGGGGCGGCTCCAGCGGGGACTGCTGCGCCGCTAACATGAGCCGATGGGTTGTGGCGGATAGCCGCCCACGATAGCCTTCGATTGAATAGCCTTCGGTTGATTTCCCGCGGATATCCTGCGACTCAGCGCCGGCTGACTCCTGCTCTGCACCCCACGTATAACACGTGCAAACAAAAAGATAGCACGCGCAAACACAAGGGGATGCTCCGCAAGCCAAAAGCAAAATCAGGCACCTAAGAAAACTCCCCGCCACCAATGGCCGCCCAATCGATGGGAAACTGGTGATCACCGCTTGCGTGCTCCGCCTAAATCTCAATGTGGCAAACCCGGGCCGCAATTCACGGGCACTCGAGCGCCCATAGGCCGGTTGCTTTTTGTTGAAAAAACCAACTTCGTGTTGAAGGAAACAATCTTCCCCTTTTCCCTCGCTATTTGTTTGCTGGGAATTTACTTCCTTGCCGATTTTTTACTCGGAACTTCTTTTCTCGCAACTTAACCAGCTTTTTCAGCACTTTGTCGTCGCAGCGCTTTTTTTAAGCCCGTTTATCCTTCGCGTTCGATTTCCGGCGGATACGCCGTGCGTTCGCTGGTTTCGGACATTTGGTTAATTGGAATTTCGCGGATAATTTTTCAGGATGCGATCCCCAGCTACCAATCCATCGAGGATCTCCACGCGATCCTGTGCTTTCTCGCCCACGGTCACCGGCTGCCGAACCGGCCGGCCCGATTCATCCAACCGCATGACGTACTGTTTGGTCGGATCCAATTCATCCGTGCCAATGGCCGAGCTGGGGACGACCAATGTCCGCTGCTTCAGATACGGCACAAACTGCACCTGACACGATACCCCCGGCACAACTCCCAGCGCAGTTTCCGGGATTTCCAGCTCAAGAATCCCTACGAAATTTCCCTCGCTAATGGGGACCGAACTCATTTCAACAAGCTTCGCCTTCAAGGGCGTTTTCGGCAAGCTGGCGACCTCCACCGTGGCTTCGGCCCCCGTGCTGAAGCGATACACCTGCTGCTCGGGAATATTGACCCAAATTCGAAGCGGACGTGGCTTCACCACCGTCATGATCACCTCGTTTGGGGTGATCGTCCCACCGGGTCGCAGCCGATCGCTCACCGTGCCCAGACCGGTCCAATTCCCGCGGACCAATCGGCCGTAATAAACCACCCCATCCATCGGGGAAGTGACGACCATCGCTGCCCGGTCCGCTTCTAACTGCTTTAGCCGCCGGGTTTCGCGCTCCAGGGATGAACGCGTTTGCGCCAGCTCGATCTTGGCTTGCGTCCGTTCGATCGGTAGGGTGGCTTTGTTATAAGCGTACTCGGCTGTCGAACGCTTGTGCTGATCGCTGAGCGATTCTTGGAGCCGCGGGATGCGGAATTTCGTGCTGTATTCATACTGCATCTTGGAGCGTTCCAAAAAGAACTCCGCATCCGCCACAGCATTCCGCTGACGCCGGAGGATGATTTCTTCGGTTTCCTCCGTCAGTTCATCAGCCTGATACATTTTTTCGAGCTGCCGCAGCTCTTCCAACTCGTATTCCAAATCCCATTGCGCACGCTTGAGATCCCGTTCGGAGGATTTTTCCATCCACGGTCGTTCCACTTTGAGGAATCGGTCATAATCCTCATCGATGATCCGTTTGCTCCGCTCGGCCTGCGCCAACTCAAGCGGCGTGGTGACTTCCAGGAGTTTCAACCGCTCTTCAGCCCGTTTCAAACCAAGCGTGGCCAGCTCGACTCTTGCCTTTTGATCCTCAATGGCCTCGTCGATGCGATCCAATTCTAACTGCAAAAGGGTATCCCCCTTATGAACTTGCGCTCCATGCTCCACGGCGCGGACGACCTTCAACGTAGTCCAGGCCTCCGGCCGCAAGACGATTTCCGCGGATTCCTTGGCGTCGAATTTGCCCGGTAGCTTCACTTCCACCTTCAGCAAGGCAGTTCGCACGGTGTATAGCTCGGATTCGGGAACCGTCGGCCGAGGCGGTTGAGGCGGTGTCGGTTTTTCCGCCACCGGAGGGGGACTGGCCGCAGGTTGAGCCGGGGGTTGCTGCGGTGGCGGCGGAGCACTCTCCTGCGGAGCTTGGGCAGCCGGGGCCGCCGGTTGCTCCGCCGGTTTCGCTGCCTCAGACGCCGCCGGTTTCTGCTCTTGAGGAGTCTCTTGCTGAGTCGATTCTTCTGACGAACTCTCCGGTCCGGAGGTCTCCGATTCAATAGCTTCCTCGGTTTGCCCGGCTTCGTTCTCTTTGTTGGCGTCCTCGGGGTTGCCGGCCTCCTTGGTCTCCACGTTCAGCCTTACGCTTACCACCATCTCCAATGATGGTCCCAGGCCCCCCACTGCGGCGGTAGCTCCCGCGGGACTTTCCAGCACGCTGGCAACCGCGGCAACGGGAACCGCGGCAACTTCCTGGCACCCAAACGCAGGGCTGAATCCTTCCTCCAAACTTGCCGACCAACTTGCAGAATGGTCCCGGCTGGCGACATCCCCCGGTTCGGTGTCCCCCGATGCCAATCCGCAAGACCCTGCGATCCCCACAACCCAAGCGATAACCGGTACGATCACCGACGACAACATTCGTTTACTCATGAAGCCTTCTCCCCAAAGCCAGCATCAATATCGCCCCGACGAAATCTGTGTGCCTCTAGTCGCGCACCACCGGCTCATTCGTTACCCGACGAATCCTCCGCGTCTCGCGTTACCCGACTTTGTGCATTATAGTTATCCACAAGCCAATCTTCCAAAGGTTTCCGCCAGCTGCCCGCCGAGTTTCTCCCCAAAATCCGAAAGCCTTCATAAAACCCCAAAGCCCCTCATGAAATGCGCAATCCTCGCCCCGGTGCGAAAAACGTCGTGCGAGCAGAACCGCTCAATGTGCCAATAAACCCGAGAAGCCCTTCCCCATCGAAGCTATCCCCATTTTCAAAACGGAGCCCTCTTGCGCCTAAGTAACGGCGTAAGCAGAATCCTCCAGACGCCTGGGACAGCCTTGCCCCATGCTGGCCCCCTGCTTGCCCCGAACAATTTTCGCAAACTCCGGCCTACGTACCGCTTTCTGCCCGATCATTCAGCGGAGAAGTTGCGAAGAAGGTAATCCGGGCGAGTGCCCCGCACCTCGTCATCCTCGTTGTTTCCGAAATTTGGTGTGCGAACTCGCATCTAACCCACCGGTATTTAAAGCCCCACCAGACACCCCGCAAAAAAAGAACTACCGTGCGAGCGGTTCGCCCCGCATTCACGAACTATTCCCGGGTCAAAGCTCGCCACCGCATTGTGGGGACGGAATT
>Ga0116210_1000157_pt1 | contig 72013 bp, 62 predicted proteins | sample TshhotsprinmetaG_FD_94483 | JGI IMG/M metagenome (GOLD analysis project Ga0116210, IMG submission 94483) | Hot spring microbial communities from South Africa to study Microbial Dark Matter (Phase II) - Tshipise hot spring metaG | ecosystem: Environmental > Aquatic > Thermal springs > Hot... | reverse complement strand
TGTATCAAGTTTTGATTAAAATAAAGCGATGATTGGTCAATTTTTCATCTTAGATTGATTCCCGAGTAGTCGAGTTCGAGGACGAGCGCCATGGGCAGGTACGTCTGGAGCACTGGAACGGCCTGCGCAAGCGTAAGACGCCCATACTGGTCTATGATGTGGTGCGGGTTAGCGGGTATCGGGAGTAACAGAAGCCACTTGCCGCGTAATTGAGGGTGCTCGAAAACACTCAGCCCAAGCGGCAAGCGCGGTCGAACGTACCGTCAACGAATAGGGGAACGAATATAACGAATGGGTGGAGCGACGGGAGAGAGTTTTTCAACCTCACCTTTGGCGCAGAAAACACCCACGGGGGAAGGAGCTCTCCCTACTCCCCGTGGGCGAAAACGCAAAAAAAAACCGATCAGGCCATCAGGCCCAACCCTGGTTGCGGATGAAATCAGAAATGAGCGGGATAGTGAACGGTTGACCCTGATAGGATTTATAGGCCCAGTACAGGAATACCAGCCACAAGAGAGGGACGCATAACCCTCCCAAGCCAAGGGTAACTGTGGTAACGATCAATGTTAGGACAAAGAAAGCTATACTGGCTATAATGGACTGGATAGCATGAAACTTGATATAAGGACGAGATTTTTTATCCTCAAGGAGCAGGGCGATGATTCCTATCAGCGGCGGAAAGACGTAACTGAGCGCAGCCCACAGTTTATCATCGCTGCTTATTTCAGGCGCAAACGGTTGCTCGGACATGGCAAAATCCTTTCTGAATCGGGGATGGCTTATTTTACTATACCAACACCCTCGTGGAGGAAAAGATGCTAGAATTAGTACTAATGTCCTACCGCATTGTTTTTATGGGGTCGCCAGACTTTGCACTTCCTGCGCTGCGAGCCCTGGCTTCAGCATATTCAGTGGTAGGGGTGGTCACTCAGCCCGATCGCGAGGCCGGCCGCGGCCGAACACTCACCCCGCCGCCGGTCAAGCAACTCGCCCTTGAGTTAGGATTGCCCGTCTTTCAGCCAGAAACATTGCGCAAGCCAAACGCAGTTGCTCAATTGAAGGAATGGGATCCAGATCTGATCGTGGTCGCCGCCTATGGTCAGATTCTCAAGCTTGAGGTGTTGAATCTGCCCCGCTTTGGGTGCTTGAACATCCATGCCTCGCTGTTGCCCCGCTGGCGAGGGGCGGCACCTATCCCAGCGACCATCTTGGCTGGCGATGAGATAACCGGTATTACTATCATGAAAATGGACGAAGGTCTGGATACCGGCCCGATCCTAGCCCAACGCATCCTGCACCTCCAGCCAAACGATACCACCGCCTCGGTCACGACTGCGCTCGCCCAGCTCGGAGCAGATCTGCTGCTCCAGGTCTTGCCCGACTATCTCACAGGGCGCCTGCAACCCATCCCCCAACCCAACGAGGGAGTGACCTATGCCCCGATGCTCAAAAAGGAAGATGGCCGGCTAGAGTTTACGCGGCCGGCCCAGGAACTGGAGCGACGGGTACGAGCCATGAACCCCTGGCCGGGTGCCTGGTTCGAGTGGCAGGGGGTACCGCTCAAGGTGTGGCGTGCCTCAGTGGCGGAGGGGCCGGCCAATCGTCCTCCAGGGAGCCGGTTGCTGATCCGGGGACGACCCGCTGTCGTGTGTGGGAGCGGTGCGCTCGTCCTTGAGGAAGTCCAACCGCCGGGCAAGCGCCCCATGGATTCAAAATCCTTCTTGGCCGGGGGACGTGTTTGGGATTGAACCGATCGAGCAGGTTTTTGTTTTACAATACAAGAAATTTCATTTGGAGGGCCAACATGACCACCTATATCGCTGCAATTGACCAGGGAACGACCAGCTCTCGTTTTATGGTTTTCGATCGCGCTGGGAATGTGGTGGCGAGCGATCAAAAAGAACACACCCAGATCTATCCCAAGCCGGGATGGGTCGAGCACGATCCGCTAGAGATTTGGGCGCGCACGTGCGAAGTGATGAAGGGAGCACTGGCCCGAGCCGGCGTGCCGGCTTCGCAGATCGCCGCCATTGGCGTAACCAACCAGCGCGAGACCACGGTGGTGTGGGAAAAATCCACCGGCCGGCCGATCCATAACGCCATTGTCTGGCAGGACACGCGAACCGATGAAATCTGCCGCTGGTTGGCCGAAGAGGGCGGCCAAGATCGCTGGCGCCCAAAGACCGGCCTGCCGCTGGCCACCTACTTCTCCGGCCCAAAATTGAAGTGGATACTCGAGAACATCCCCCACGCTCGCTCGCTGGCCGAACAGGGCGAGCTGCTCTTTGGCACGATTGACACTTGGCTGATCTGGAAACTGACCGGCGAACACGTGACCGACGTGAGCAATGCTTCGCGTACCCTGCTGATGAACTTGGAGACGCTGGACTGGGATCAGGAGATCCTCGCCACGCTGGATATTCCCCAGGCCATGTTGCCCCAAATCCGCCCTTCGTCGGCCTTGTATGGTCACGTCAACCATCCCGAACTGGAGGAGTTTCGCGGCATTCCAGTGTGCGGTGATCTGGGCGATCAACAGGCAGCATTGTTCGGCCAGGCGTGTTACTCGCCGGGCGAAGCCAAGAACACTTATGGCACCGGCTGCTTTATGTTGATGAACACCGGCGAGAGGCCAGTGCCCTCGCAGGCCGGCCTATTGACCACCCTGGCCTACCAAATCGGCGACCAGAAAGCAGTATATGCTCTAGAAGGCTCGATTGCCATCACCGGCGCGCTGGTGCAGTGGTTACGTGACAATTTGGGATTGATCTCCAAATCGGCCGAGATAGAGACCTTGGCGCGGACAGTGGAGGACAATGGCGGAGTATACTTCGTCCCAGCCTTCTCGGGACTGTTTGCTCCCTACTGGCGCAGTGATGCACGTGGTGTGATCGTCGGCCTGACACGCTACGTCCACAAAGGCCACCTGGCCCGCGCCGCGCTCGAAGCAACCGCCTATCAGACGCGCGAAGTTCTAGATGCCATGGAGCAGGACTCCGGCGTGAAACTCACTGCCCTCAAAGTGGACGGCGGCATGGTGTTCAACGAACTGCTGATGCAATTCCAAGCCGATATCCTCAATGTTCCGGTGATCCGTCCCAAAGTGGCTGAGACTACGGCGCTGGGCGCAGCTTACGCCGCTGGCTTGGCGGTCGGGTTCTGGCAAGACTTCCAAGAGTTGCGCACCAACTGGGGTCGCGATTGCGAGTGGTTACCCCAGATGGATGAAGACACGCGCCGGCGACTTTACGCTGGTTGGAAAAAAGCGGTGACCCGGACCTTCGATTGGGTGTGAGAAAGATGGATCGTTCAGAGATCCTTGCTGCTCTTCGGACCAATCCCTCCGTGGAGGTGCTGATCGTTGGGGCCGGCATCAACGGCATCGGGACGTTTCGCGATCTGGCCCTGAACGGTGTAGACGTGTTAATCGTGGACCGCGAAGATTTCTGCGCCGGCGCCTCGGCTACCTCATCGCACATGGCCCACGGCGGCATTCGTTATCTAGAAAACGGCGAATTCCGCCTGGTGCGTGAAGCGGTGGGCGAACGAAATCGCCTGATCCGCAATGCGCCACACCTAGTGAAACCGTTACCGACGACCATCCCGATCTTCAAGACCTTCTCGGGGTTGTTGAATGCCCCATTGAAGTTCCTGGGATGGCTGGATCGACCAGCCGAGCGCGGGACAGTGGTGATCAAGATCGGTCTGATGCTGTACGATGCCTACACCGGCAGGGACCGAGTGGTGCCGCGGCATACGTTTCGTGGGCGACAGGCCTCACTGGCGCGCTGGCCGCGTCTCAATCCCAAGATCCTTGCTACCGCTGAGTATTACGACGGCTCGATCCTTAGCCCTGAACGCCTGGCCCTGGAAGTACTGCTCGATGGCGAGGCCGACGGTGGACGCGCCCTAAATTACGTCTCTCTGGTCAGTGGACAGGGTAACACTGTAACCCTACGCGACGAATTAAGCGGCGAAACGGTCAGCGTTCGGCCACGCCTGCTGATCAACGCTGCCGGCCCTTGGATTGACCTGGTCAACCAGCGGCTTGGCCAATCCACGCGCTTGATCGGCGGGACGAAAGGTTCCCACCTGGTCCTTGAGCATGCTGAATTGCGCGCCGCCATCGGCGACAACGAATTTTTCTTTGAGAACAACGACGGACGAATCGTCCTGATCTTCCCTCTCTTCGACAAAGTATTGATCGGCACGTCTGACATCCCCATTCAAGACCCCGATCAAGCACGCTGCACCGAGGAAGAAGTAGACTACTTCCTGGGCATGATCGCCCGCGTATTTCCCGATATTCGCGTTGATCGCACCCATATCGTGTTTCGCTTTTCCGGCGTTCGCCCGCTGGCCTACACTGGCAATGCGCGCAACGCCGGCCAGATCACTCGCGATCACCACATCCAGGTGCTCGAGGGCGGTTGGACAGGGTTGAGCTTCCCGATCTACTCGCTGGTGGGCGGTAAATGGACCTCGTTCCGCGCCTTCTCAGAGCAAGTCACCGACAAGGCCTTAGCGTTCTTGAGCCGCGAACGGCGTGCCTCCACAAAAGACCTGCCGATCGGTGGCGGACGCAACTACCCAAACACCCCCGAAGAACACCGAAAGTACATCGATCGCCTGGCCGCCTGGACCGGCCTCCCCACCGAACGCATCCGCATCCTGCTCGACCGATACGGCACTCGCGCCGAACCCATAGCGCTCTTCCTCTTCCAACGGCCCGATCGCCCCTTGACCACCCTGCTCGACTTCTCTCAGCGCGAACTCGCCTTCCTGTGCCAGAACGAGAAAGTGATCCACCTGGACGATCTACTCCTGCGTCGCACCCTATTGGCCATGCTCGGACGAGTCTCGCAAGCGGTGCTGGAAGAAGTGGCTGAAGTGGCTGCCGAAGCGCTAGGTTGGGATGCTGCGCGCCGACAAGAGGAAATCAACCGCACCCTCGAACGATTGGCGGAATACCACGGCGTTCGCTTGTAAGGCAGGGATGGTAGAATTGCCTACCGAGAGGCGGCATGTCTCCCCGACGAAAACGGACTGTTGACCTGGTCATCCCGGTCTTCAACGAAGCCGGAGTGTTGATCCCCATGCATGCCCGTTTGCGCGCCGTGGTAGACGCCTTGCCCTATCAGTTCACGTTCATTTACGTAGACGATGGATCCTCAGACAACACGGAGGCCGACCTAAAAGCCATCGCCAAATCAGACCCGCGAGTGCGCGTGCTGGCCCTGAGCCGCAACTTCGGCCATCAAGCAGCGCTGACCGCCGGCCTGGACGCCTCCGAAGGCGATGTCGTGATCTCGCTCGATGCCGACGGGCAACATCCCCCAGAAATGATCCCCCAGATGCTGGAACTGATTGCCCAGGGATACGACATCGTCCAAACTCAACGCTTAGACAATGTCCAACAAGGGCGATTCAAGCGCTTGACCTCGGCCTGGTTCTACCGAATCCTGAACGTCATCTCGGGGACGCGCATCCTGCCTGGCGCAGCCGATTTCCGCGCCATGTCGCGCCGCGCCGTGAACGCCCTCAAGTCCATGCCCGAATACCATCGTTTTCTACGCGGCATGGTATCCTGGATGGGATTCAAGACGGCCATCTTGCCCTATCACGAGCAGCAACGCACGGCCGGCGTTTCCAAGTATTCGCCGGGCAAGATGATCCGTCTGGCTATGGATGCCATCTTCTCGTTCTCGCTGGCGCCGCTCTACATCGGTTTGAGTTTGGGCGGGCTGTTCTTTCTGTTGGCCCTGTTCGAGGCGGCATACGTCCTCTACTTCTGGATCACCGGACAAACATCGCACCTCGCCCCAGGATGGAGTTCACTGATGTTTATGCTGCTCATCATAGGGGGATTCTTAATGGTGGTGCTGGGCTTCATTGGCGTGTACGTGGGCTACATCTTCCAGGAAGTGAAGCGCCGTCCGATATACATCGTCAAGAGCGACTCGGCAGAGGAGAAAGAGTAAAACACCCTTGGGATGATGGAGAGATTGTTGGAATGTTCCATCTGAGCGGCTGCTCGCCGGCCGTAGTGGATGCACAGCGCCTAGTAGTGATACAATTCGCCCCGCCTGCCTGCGTGTGCTCTATCCGCTCTACGACGCCGATCGGCTGATCGCCTCTCGTTCCTGCTCGATGACCGCTGGGGGATCAGGCGTTTGCCCATTCCTACCGGCCGGATAATCTTGCCGAATACTTGCCCTTCATCGAAGCATACACCCGCCTGGGTCGTCTGGAGCAGGCGCAGGCGTTGACCATGGAGATCGCTCTGCCGATGCCGGTGTTGCGGCCGGCCCTGTGCGCCCTGTGGCAGCAAGCGGCTGCCTCTTTGTCTCCGTCCTATCCCGATCACCGGATCGTTGAACGGGTGAAAACCACATTGCGTTACTGTCCACCGGAGGGACATGAATAGCTTGGATTACTACGTCACATTTGTACGGCATGGGGAATCGCAAGGAAACGAGCAAAATCGCTTCCAAGGCCAGGCGGACTATCCCCTAACCGAAAAAGGGCGCGCCCAAGCCCATGCCTTGGCCGCCTATTGGAAAGCTGAAGGTGTGACTTTCGATCGCTGCATCACCAGTCCCCTGCTGCGTGCCCGAGAGACAGCCGAGATCCTCTGTGCCGCCTTGGCATGTCCTCTCGACGTAGACCCGTTGTGGATGGAAATTGACAACGGCCGGCTGGCCGGCTTGCGCGAAGAAGAAATGCAAGAGAACCTGCCTAATCGACTCGCCATGTTCACTCCGCTGGGTGAGACGGGTGAGAGCTGCTTCCAGCTGTACCTGCGCGCCGGACAAGCGATCCAAGCCGTGTTGAATCGTCCACCCGGCCGATATCTGATCGTGACCCATGGCGGCACACTCACCATGGGAATGTACGTCCTTTTGGGCATCTCACCAGCGGTCTATCCGTGCGGACCGCGGTTGCTATTTCACAACACCACGTTCGCCGAGTTTGTCTACGAAACCAAACGACACGCCTGGCGTCTGCTGCGCTTCGACCGACCTCACTGGTCAATCAAGAACGATCGCCCAGACGATTTGCTCTAAGGGCCCAGCAGGATGACGACCCCCTCTTCTTCTCCTATGCGCTTCTTGATCTTCGGCGCAGGCGCCATCGGCACCTACATTGGCGGATCCCTGGCGCTGATCGGCCAACGCGTAACCTTTGTCGAACGGCCAGAGACAGCCCGCGAGCTGCGCCGGCGGGGACTTCGCTTGGATCTCACGGCAGATCGCCGTCGCAGAGCAAACGAAACTCTCTTGATCCCTCCCTCGTCGGTGACCATCGCCGAATCGCTGGAAGAAGCGCTTCAATATCTTCCCTTCGACGCAGCCATCTTTGCTCTGAAGTCGTTCGACACCGCGCCGGCCTTAGAAGCCATTCGTCCATTTGTGCGACAGTTGCCGCCTTTTGTGTGCCTGTCCAACGGCGTGGAGAACGAAACCCTGCTGGCCTCGGTGCTGGGCGCCGAAAAAGTCATCCCAGGCACAGTTACCTCAGCCATCGGGCGGCGCGCGGCCGGCGATGCGATCCTAGAAAAACTGCGCGGCGTTGGCCTGGCCGCCGGTCACCCTCTCTCCCCCAAACTGGTGACCCTGTTCAACCTTGCCCACCTCAACGCTCGCCTCTTCGCCGATCCGGCCGCAATGAAATGGTCTAAACTGCTGACCAACCTGATCGCCAATGCCACCTCAGCGATCCTAAATCTTCCGCCAGAGCGCATCTTTGCCGATCCGCGCCTCTATTGGCTCGAAATTGCCATGCTGCGCGAGGCCCTAGCCGTGATGCAAGCTCAAAACATTCCGCTGGCTGACCTGCCGCAAACTCCCGTGCGTGCCCTAGCTTGGGCCGTACGCTGGCCATTATGGCTATCTCAGCCGCTACTGCGCCGTGCTATTGCTGGAGGACGAGGCGGCAAAATGCCTTCTTTCCATATTGACCTGCACTCTGGCCGAGGGCAATCGGAAGTGGACTACCTCAACGGGGCTGTGGTTCGCGCCGGCGAACGGGTCGGAGTCCTCACCCCGGTCAACCGCCTACTCACCCAAACCCTATTGGCGCTCACTCGCGGCGAACGACCCTTAGAGGAGTTCTCCGGAAAACCAGATGCCTTGCTGGCCCTATTCCATTGAGAAAGAAATGCTATGTATGCTTCGATCGCTCTTGCTTCTCCCTCCCCCCAGGTTCAGGTCCACCTGCCAGATGGTCGCACTCTGGCCGGCCCGCGTGGCGCTAAGGTGGGAGAGTTCCTCGCCGTAGTAAAGGATGACTTTGATGCGCCCATCGTAGCCGCCATCGTCAATCATGAGCTTCGCGAACTGAACTATCCGATCGAAATGGAAAGCTTCGTCCGGCCGGTCACCATGGCCACAGCCGACGGAGCGCTGATCTACCGCCGCTCGCTGGTCTTTTTGCTCGAAATGGCGTTTGCCGATCTCTACCCAAACGCCAAGCTGACCATCGATCATTCCGTGTCTTGGGGAGGATATTTCTGCCAGGTGTCGGGGCGCGAACCACTCACGCCGGCCGAACTCGAGGCCCTGCGCTGTCACCTTCAAGAGTTAATAGCTGCCGATCTGCCGTTTGAGCGGCGAGAGATGCCGCTCGATCAGGCCATCGAGCATTTCCGTCAGCGCGGCTACGATGAGAAAGTACGTTTGCTCTCCTATCGCCAGAAGAACTACCTCACCCTCTATGCCCTGGGCGATCGGATGGACTACCTGCACGGCTACATGGTCCCTTCCACCGGTTACCTGAAATGGTTTGATCTGGTGCTCACCGACGGCGGCTTTACCTTGCGCTTTCCTCGCCGCCACGCGCCCACTGAACTGGAACCGATCGGGGAATATCCAAAGCTCCTGGCCGCCTTTCGGCAATATGGCGATTGGCTGACCCGCCTAGGGATTGAAAACGTCGGCGCGCTCAACGATGCTATTCGAAGCGGTCGGGCAGAGCAGATCATCCTGGTCTCAGAGGCCCTACACGAGCGCCACATTGCCCAGATCGCCGCCCAGATTGCCGAACGCCAGGCCGGCATCGTGCTGATCGCCGGCCCCTCTTCCTCAGGAAAGACCACCTTCTCACGCCGCCTCAGCATCCAACTGCTAGCTAACGGCCTCTCACCTTATGCCCTGGAGTTGGACAACTACTTTGTCCCTCGTCACCTAACCCCCCTCGGCGAGGACGGCCGCCCTGACTACGAAGCCCTAGAAGCACTTGACCTAAACTTGCTGGCCGATCATCTACAAAAACTACTGTGCGGCAAAAAAGTTGAACTGCCGCGTTACAACTTCAAGACTGGCCTGCGTGAAACCAGCGACACAGTTCAACTTCACCCCGGCCAAGTGCTGATCCTGGAGGGCATTCACGGCCTAAACCCCCGCCTCCTCCCCGAAACCCTTCACCAACGCGCTTACCGCATCTACGTCTCCGCCCTGACCCAGATCAACCTCGACCGGCACAATCGCGTCTCCACCACCGACACGCGTCTGATCCGCCGCATCGTGCGCGACGCTCGCGAGCGCGGCTACTCCGCCCAGCAAACCATCGCCCAGTGGGAGTCGGTGCGCCGCGGCGAGAAGCGCTACATCTTCCCTTACCAAGAAAATTGTGATGTCATGTTCAATTCGGCGCTGGTCTATGAGCTTTCAGCGCTCAAGCCTCTTGCTGAACCGCTGCTGCGTCAAGTCCCCTACGGATCGCCGGAGTACATCGAAGCCAAGCGGTTGCTGGCCTTTCTGGAATGGTTCTTGCCAGTGGACGCCGATCTTATCCCGGCCAACTCGATCGTGCGCGAGTTCCTAGGCGGCTCAAGTTTAGCCCGCTTCCGGGTGTGGAAGTAGATCAACGGCTGACGCCCGTCACCGCATCTTATCGGAGATGCCGCGCTTCTCCCTGGCGAACGGTGACGCCAATGCTATCCAGGTATTCTAACAGCGCCTGAGCATATTTGCGGCTGGTGCCAAACAGATCACGCACTTCGGCCAAGGTGATCGTCCCCCTCTTCTGGATGGCAGCTCGAATGCGTTCTACCATCCCATCGTAATCAGCCTTTCGAAAAACCACTTCAGGCGAGACAGCGATCAACTCTCCCACTTCCAACAAAGCGCGCAGGACCTCCTGGCCGACCTCTGCCTCACATTCCTTGAGGCTAGGAGGGGCAAACGGACGTTCGGCAAAGCGGCGCAATAAGGCCTGCACCTTGGCCTGTTGTTCTGGGCGAAAGGCGATTCGATGCTCAGCGAGGGAAATGGCCGTTCCTTCTTCCTTTAGCAGACCAGCAGCAAGTCCGCCGGCCAGCAACGCCTGAAACACCTGTGCCGAGATGCTCAACTTGGATTTGAGCTCCTCGCGCGGCATGCCGCGTCGCAAAGGAAACATCCGATGATACTCTGTGATCAGGCGAAGCGCTTTCTCTTGAAGCGCTTTCCAGGTGACGGCCGGCACAACCAAGCTGTCAGGGGTCCACGTCGAGCCGCTTTCCTCCAGCCAGATCAACCGCCCCTGACTGAGCAAGTCGTTCAAGGCTGCCGCTGCCATATCACCGTTGAGTTGCGAATGAGCCAACACCTGCTTCACTGGGGCCGGCCCAAGAGACAGCGCCGCCTCCAGCAACACCTCGGTCGGTGCACCGCGCGCCAGCGTTTCCAGCGATTGGGTCACGCGTTGATCAAACCGTTTGTGACGACTCTTGGGATGAGGATCAATAATGACACCGCCTCCCAGCGTTTCAGAGGGCGATGGACGTCGTAGAATGATGCGATCGCCCCGCACGGCCACCAATGGATCGCGCAGCTCCAACTGCACCCATCCCTCAACACCCGGAACAAGCTCATCGGCATTCAACAATCGCACGCGGGCCATGGTCTCGGCTGTGGTCAAAAACACCTTCACTTCCGCGGCGTGTTTCAGCGGCTGCGAAACATTGCGCAACAGACGCACGGCCACATCCACACGGCGGGTAGGCTGATACTGATTGGGACGCGTCACCACCTCGCCGCGCCGAATCTCATCTACGGCAATCCCCGATAAATTGATCGCCGTACGCGACCCTGGCACAGCACGTTCGACTTTCTTCTTGTGAGTTTGCAACCCGCGCACTCGCCCGCGTCGCCCCGAAGGCAACACCTCTACTTCCTCGCCCACTTCTAACGAGCCATCGATCAAGGTGCCGGTGACCACCGTCCCAAAGCCAGCCATTGAAAACACGCGGTCGATCGGCAGGCGTGGGCGACCGTGGTCCAGCCGAGGCGTCGTCGCCTGCAAGACCTGGGCCAAAGTCTGCACTAACTCGTCCAACCCAACTCCGCTTTTAGCCGAAACCGGCACGATGGGCGCATCGGCCAGGACGGTTCCGCGTAGGAGAGCACGAATATCGCTCGTGACCAGATCAAGCCATTCCGCGTCAGGGGTGAGATCGGTCTTGGTCAGAGCCACCACACCGCTGGGGATACCCAGCAGGTCCAAGATCGCCAGATGTTCGCGCGTTTGCGGCATCACCCCTTCGTCGGCAGCGATCACCAACAGCGCCGCATCGATTCCTCCCACACCGGCCAGCATATTCTCAATGAAATCGCGATGCCCAGGCACATCCACAATCCCGATCTCCTCACCACTGGGAAGCGTGAGCCAGCCGAATCCCAGATCGATGGTCATCTCGCGGTTTTGCTCTTCCTTTAGGCGATCAGGATGGACGCCAGTCAAGGCAGCAATCAGAGTTGATTTTCCGTGGTCCACATGGCCGGCTGTGCCAATAACGCGCACCTTGCTCCTCCTACGCCAAGCGTCTTAGCGGGTTCGCTTGGTTCCGGTCGCCGCCTTCTTTTCGGGAGCGGTTATTTGCTCGCTGGCCGTTAGCCATTCGTGAGCCCAATGGATCAGGTTCTGGATCTGGCTCTGGCCAAGAGCAGTAAACAATTGCAATTGATCTTGCAAGCGTTGCACCAGCTCATCTAGAGCATATAAACGCTCCTCAACGACTTTTGCCGTCTGGCGTATCTCGTTCAAAGCTTCTTGCTGAGACAGGGTATGTGCCGTCCAGCGCTTCTGATCCTCGGCCTTAAAAGCGGCCCATTCCTGGCGAGCGCGCTCTTCCCCTAAGCGTTGAATCTCAGTGATCTCGTTAATGCGGCGCTCCAATTTCTGGTTGAGTTCCAGGTACGTCTCTTGAGCGCGCTTGGCCGCCCTCAAGGCTTCCTCGGCGGCCTGAATCTGAGCGTTGAGAGTGTCCAGTTGGCCGGCCAGGGCTTCGGCGCGTTGGATCCATTCTTTCCAACTGCGTTCTCGCTCCGCCTGAGCCAACAATTGCTGCTCGATAAAAACCGTTTGAGCTCGCTTGCGCTCCATCTCCGCATTCAACAGCTCGGTAATGCGATTTTCCACCACCCGAAAACTATCGCTATTGAGCAGCATTCTGTCGCGCAGCTCATCCATTCGCTTGCGCAGAGCAGTTACCTCTCCTTGCACCTCCGCCAAGCGTTTCATATCGGTTCGCCGGGTTTCATCCATGGCCTTGCGAGCACGTTCAATCCCCTCATAAAGTTCCGTTACTCGTTCAACCTGGGCCTGCAGATCGGCCATCGTTTGGGTCACGCGCACTTCCTGAATCGCTTTATCTCTTAGCTGTTGACGAATGTCACTCACATCAGTTGCTTTGCGTAAATCGGCCAAAGCTTGATTGATCTTGTCCAGATCCGCCTGATGGCGCTTGACGATCTCCAGTTCTCGCTGCTGGGCATTCTTCTCTTTGGCCTGCTTACTTAGAGCGCTGATCTCGCGTTCCAGCGCTGCCAGCCGTTCCTCCCACGCCGAAGACGAGTCGGCCAACCTGCGCTGTTGTTTCTCTAGCCAATCGAGTCGTTTCAAGATTTGCTCAACATCCATGAAATACTCCGTAGTAAGGAGATATGACCGAATTGCAGGAATTATAGCATTCCCTGTCCGAGCCGCTCGAAGAGCGCCGACAAGTCATTGAAGATGAACAGGGAAAGTTGAGGAAACAGGCCAAGCCCGATCAGCATCCATATCCCCAAACCGATCAAGATCACTTCCTGGACCCGCTCGCTTCTCTTCCAACCTGCGCTTTCCCCAGGCAGAACCAGGCTCCCCAGCGTGCGCACTGCACCACTTATCAAACCGAGCAGACCAATCGCAAGCCATAAAGCATCTCCCAACGAGCGATTGACTGCCAATTGCTCAAGCAGCAGCAGACGAGGTGGGAAACCAGCCAGCAAGGGCAGGCCGGCCAACGACAAGTTGGCAAAACCAATCCCCAAGGTGACCCACGGCCAAGCTCTTCCCTTTCCCTGGAGCGTGGTCAAACGCAGATCAGGCGCAGCCTTCTGCAAGATAGCCAGCGAGAACGCCCAGATTGTCACCCCCAGGCCGCGAGGCAAGATTTGCAGGGAGATAAGGTGCACGCCGGCCGGGGCGCCCAGGCTCAGGGTCAGCAAGAAAAAGCCGGTCTCGGCGATGATTCCATAGCCCATCAGGCGCGCCGCATGATTCTCAAAGGAAGCATATACGCCGGCCGTAACCACCATCACCAGACCGGCGAATCGCATCAGGGCCGGCAAGTTTTCTGAAAGCCTGAGGAAAGCATATTGATCCAAAAAACCCATCCCAAACAGCGCAGTGGCTTGAGGAAGCAGCCACAACAAGAATCCCACCGTGTAGGGAGAACTTTCCTCTAAAGCCATCGGAATCCAGGTGTACAACGGGAAGATCGAGAGCAAGAAGGCAAACCCTAAGACAAAAATGGCGGTTGCCCGAACTGTCAACTCCACATCTCCTGGGCTTGCCTCGATCCCTGCAAACAACCAGCCGGCAAACAAAAGAAACGGGATGACCAGAGTATGAAAGATCACATACCGCACCACCCCCCGGCCCGGCCGTTGAGTAAACGGCAGCAACATAGGAACGGAGAGCAACACGGCAATCCCCAGGAACACAGCCGCATAGAGAAACGGGCGAACCGCCAACATGGCCACCATCAGCCCCAGGATGCTCATCCCAAGAGGGATCACTCGCCGCGCCAGCCCCAAGGTGGCACTACCGAAGAACCACATTGCGGCCAAGCCGTAGAGCATTGCCAACACCGAGCGATGGGCCGGCTCCAGGGTGAACGCGCGTCCCAACACCTGCAACGTCCCATCCACCTTAAGCGCCAGAGACCCAATGGCGAATGGCTCATCAATCGGCAACCACCAGGCCAGCAAGGCAAGCCCTAGCGCACTGAGCGTCCCAATGCGCACCAGCCAGCGTTCTTGCCATACCAAGAGAAACGCTCCCCCCATCCCAATCGGCAACACAACCCACAGCAAAGGCGCACTCACTGCGAAGCCTCCTCTCTTGTCGGAGAAGCAGCGGCAGTCATCCAGTAGGCACCGGAGAGCGCCAAGCCCAGATTAACGATAGCCAACAGGCCGGTCAGCAAAACAGAAGTCTCCACCACAGCGTAGAGCGTTTCAAATCCAGCCATGACCATCAGCAAGCTCAGAGTGATCCGCAGCAGATTCGAGGTAATTCCCAACTGAACTATTCCTACCCCAATCGAAACCAGACCGCCAAGGATCACAGACCGGTCAATCCCTGGGATCAACGCTTCCACATAGGGCATCAACGCCACAACGACGACAACCACCATCGCCACCATAAAGAAGCGGAAGAGCCGGCCCTGCGGCCAAGCCATTTCTTCCGCATCCCCAACGTCCTTCAAACTCGACTGGGTGATACCCAAGGTAGCGCACACCATCCAGCCCGTGACCAGTTTCACCGAAGCCAGACCAAACGGCCAATGCATGGCGACTAACCAGAACACGCCCAAATACTCCACGGCCAACAAAATCAACTGAGCACGCCACGCCCGACTGAACAGCAAGCCCAGCGAAGCAAATAGGACGATCCCAGTCGGCAGCCAGCTCAACAGTGTCAGCCACATTTAGGGCAGCCTCGCTGAAAAAAGTGAAAGAAACCATATAAAGAACAGGAGCACCCACAACATTCCCCCCTCTCCTTCCAGGAGAGTCGTAAACGAGCGAATCAGCCGACCGACCAGCGAATATCCTTGTCCGAGCAGACGGTAGAAGGCATCTAGCAACATGACTTGCGATCCCGATTGGATCGAATGGGCGCGGATTGGATTTAACCAGCGCCAGTGTGGCATGAGCCAAAACAGAACAGCGAACAGCACTGCTACAGTCAAACCCAGCCACCACACGCCGACATGCAATGCACCTTGCCAACCTACCCATCCCAAAAGAGCCAGAACAATCACCGGCAGCGCAATGCCCGAGCGATAGATGCGCTGAAGGCCATCCGATTGGGCAGTCAATCGCTCACGAGCATCAGGGGATGGCCAGAGCATCTTACGCATGAAACCCAAGAGCAGCAATGCCTGAGCCAGGACCAACATCGCCCCCGAAATTCCTCTTGCCCACAGTGCCACAGCCGCGCCTTCCCAACCGCTGGCCGTAGGGGAGAAAGGCAGTCCCGAAAGCCCCCATAGCCCTAAGGCGGTGATCACTTGTTGAAAGCGATTGCGCCCAGGAAACGACAGAGAAAGCGTCGCTCCGGCCAAGGTGAGCGCAGCGGCCCAGGACGTTGCACCCACGGGGTTATTGCGCAGCGCTGCTGCAACGGCCAGAGCTGCCCAGCCAATTAGCCAGAAGGGCCGGCCATTTAGAGCGTCGGAAGCTCGCAGCCAGTTCCATCCTCCATAGATGCCGGCCATCGCCACCAACACCAGGAGCAACGGCGTATACGACAGCTCTTCCCCCGATCCGGTCAAGCGCGATACAACCGCCAAACTCGATGTGGCAACCACCAACCGCAAGGCCGTCCCAAAGCCACGGCGCAGCGCCGACTCGGCAGAAAAGCCCAAGTGCAGCGGCAACACCCCCAAGCGCAAGCCGGCAGCCAGCACCAAATACACCTGAACCTCTGGCAACGGCGCACTCAAATCCAGAGGAACACCGCGCCCCAGGCTTAACACCCCGGCCCAGATCACCATCCATATGCCGGCCAGGCGCGCAGCAAACCCCAAGATCACTCGCCTGACCCCGTTTGGATCATCAATCGTCAACAACTGCACCATCAGATCGGTCAAGTCAACCGCTGCCCAAACCAACAACAATACCAGCGGCGTATCGGCCATCACGGCCAGCAATCCCAAACCGATCAGCACCAATGCGCCGGCCCAAGAGAAGGGCATCGGCAAATCCTCGCGCACCACATCTGTCAACAGAATCGCCAATCCCACGGTGGTCAACGCCAGGGCATACGGCCAATTCATCCGATCCACGACCAAGATCAGCGGCTCGGCCAGCAGCCCCGCCATCCCCCAGATCTGCGCCTCCAGCGTGAGCGGCAGCCCAAACTGCCACAACCACACCCCCACCCAAGCCAGAAACGCGCCGGCCACGGCGATCCACCACCCAAAACGGTACTTTGGCTGTGCAACCTGCACGCCAACCAAGACAGAGCTCGTCAAAAACAGAAGAGCGAGCGGAAGAAGGGCCATCAGACAAAGGCTATTTTATCAGAGGATAGCGCCCCTCCCATTACAGAGAGCACAGCGCTAGATATTAGCCTCCTGCCGACCCTGGCCAAACCCAACACAACCGGCCAAACTCAGCAAAGTTAACCCCTCTCAATACGGAAAATGCAGCCGATTGCCATTTGGCCCAAATAAGGGAACGATTCGATCCGCATCCCGCACCAACTCCCAACCCCAATTCACAATCAGCAGCGCTGCCATGATCACGGCCAACACCACTGCCCAGCGCCCTGCGCCGCCTTCCCGCCAACGCCAGCCCAAAGCCGTCCACCCCGCCGTCCAAAACTGCGCAGCAACCATCGCGAAATACGGAATCAGCGCCAGATGAAAGCGATCTTCGGCCAAGATCAGAGCATGCGGAGTCACATAGCATACCACCAGCAAGAGGAACAAGATCGTCCCAGCATTCCGACGCAAGAGCGCCGTCCCCAGCGCCGCCGAGACGCTCACCACCACAAACGGCAAGAACAGGATCAACGCAATGATCAATAACAGCGGAAACGGGATATACCCAAACAAGTTATTGCTGTAAAAATACACCAGCGCTCGCTTCTCCAACCCAAAGAAAAAACTCAACCGATTCAACATCAAGGGAAAGAACCGCTCGGGGGAAGCGCGCAAAAATTCCATCGCCTTCTGGGTGCCCAACCGATCGCGCTCCAGGTCATCCACAATGGGGATCAAATCAAACGACGGCCCAAACACAAACGAACCGTTGCCCTGAGGATGATAACCCAAATACAAGTTATACCCTAGCGACGTCTCAACCCCGGTCAATTGACCGTGCAAAAGCGAATTGCGAGTCACCCATGGCGCGATCGTCAATCCGAAGGCGAGCGCCATTCCCAACGCTGCGCGCCGCTGACGCACGACAAACCATCCCCACAACACAGCGCCCCCAGCAAACGGCAAGATGATAGAACGCGTCAACGCCGTCAAGCCGAGCAACACCCCAGCCCCCACAAAACCCACTGTCGCTCGACGATCATCCCCTTCCTGTGGCGGGGTTGCCGAGCCAAGAAGGACCAGGAACGACGCCAAGAGCAACACAAAGAAAAGATTTTCTGTAGCCAGCGCCAGAGGATAAAGCAAGAGGATCGGATAGACAGCCATCGTCCAAGCCGCTAACCGAGCCGCTCGTTCCCCCTGTCCTTCCGTATCTACGTTCCCGGCCAAAAAACGCCGTGCCGCAAGATAGGTCAACGGGGCTAGCGCAGCGCTCAAGAAGGCCTGCACTAGACGAGCGACCAAAAACCGTCCTGGGCCGGCGCCCGTCAGCCAATAGATCAACGCTAGAAACGCCGGATAAAGCGGGGCGCGAAACGATGTAGGGACACCGCGTTGCGAGTCATACGCCACCCCGCTAAAATCAAACGTCACATATCGCTGCAGGGGTTCCAAATCCTGGCTCGCGTACCAGCGGAAGCCATTGCCGGCCGCCAAGCTGCGCGCCAGCATATCGTACTGATACATGTCATCCAGGCCGATCCCCAAGTGGCGCAGCAAAAGAACGGGGATCAGCCGCAAGATCGCCCCAACGACGAACACCCGCAGCCCAAAGGGAACAGCCTTAACGGTCACACTTGGACCTTGACGCGCATCGCCTCGATCCGCCGTTGCAAATAGGGCGAGAAATAGCCGGCATACCGCTGCTGCAACCCAGGAATCTGCCAATCGTCGCCGGTCACGCGGCCCCGACAGTTGGGCGCACCGCAATGGCACTCAAACTCATCGTACGGCGAACCATCGCACATGGCATAATCGAAAGTGACCTCCTCGCCCACTTCGATATCACGCATGGCGATCAGGCTGTTCGAGCCATTCATGCCGGCATTTGGATCGCAGCTATGATTAAAACAATCAGCCGGGTCACCCGTTAGCGGATCGAACATGAACAGATCTTCATCTACTTGAATGATCCGCCGGTAAAACTCCGGCACTGTGGGATCCAGCTCAGCGGACGTAATCACCCGCCCACCCCACATGACAAGGATTTCCCCTTTCGAGATAGGCTCGATGGCGATAATTCCGCATCCTCCCTTCTCTTCAAAAGGTGCTTTCGCAACTTTCGGGGAAAGCCAGGAATAGAACTTCTCGGTCATTCTGCTCCTTCCTTCCCCTGCAAAACGCAGGGAGAAAATGTTTGCCGCGAAGAGTGCAGAGAGAAACCTTGTGCACTCTTCGCGGACCTGCGTTTTGAACGCGCTGCTAAGTGTACCCTCATTTTCTTGCTATGACAGGGATTTTAAGCAAATTCAAACCATCTTGCTGACTTCGACAACTTAGGGGATAATCGCTTGCATGAACCTCTCTCTCCCCGACCTACAACCGACCTCCCAAACCCATTCCGCTTCCCGCCTAACCCTCAGCCTGCCGCGGCCTCCCCAAGCGTTTTACCGCCACGGATGGCAATCCTGGTCCCTGACGACCTGGACCAAGCCGATCCCGCTTCCCGATCCGCGCCCCACCATCTTTCACCCCATGCACATTGACCCAGCCTATGCCGGCGAACCCCTCCCGCATGGCTCCTGGCTAGGCGCTGCGCGATTGGACAACGACACGGTTGTGCTATTGGGTGCCCTGGGGATAGATGCCCACGTTCGTCTCAACGGTAATCAACTTGAGGGGTGGTATGAATCGGGCGAAGGGCCGTGGTTCCTGTGCGTCGGGAGCGAAACGGCCTGTTTCGCCGCTTACGCCCAGGCATTGGCAGAACGGTTCTCGCCTCCTGCACGCAAAGCCGCGCCGCGCGTCTGGTGTTCCTGGTACAGCCTGTACACTGCCATCAACGAGCGCTTGCTTCACCGTGTGTTGGACGACCTGGGCGACTTGCCCTTCGATGTATTCCAAATTGACGACGGCTGGCAGGTGGCTATCGGCGATTGGGAAGCCAATTCAAAGTTCCCCTCCGGCATGGCCGCCCTGGCTGATCGCATTCGGGCAAGTGGCCGAATAGCCGGCCTTTGGCTAGCGCCGTTCATCGCCGTGCCCTCCTCGCAACTGTTCCATGACCATCCCCAATGGTTCCTGCAAGACGCCCACGGACGATGGGTATCGGCTGGCTTCAACTGGGGCGAACCGGTATACGCTCTGGATCTCACCGAGCCAGCTGTCCAGGACTGGTTGTTTGCGTTGATGCGCCGAGTGCGCTCCTGGGGATTTGACTATCTCAAACTGGACTTTCTCTACGCCGGCGCCCTGCCTGGGAGGCGCCGTCTTCCGATGCCGCGCGAGGCCGCCTATCGCGAAGGATTGCGCATCCTGCGCGAGGGCATGGGACAGGATGCCTTCTTCTTGACCTGCGGTGCGCCCATCTTACCCTCCCTGGGCCTGTGCGACGCTATGCGCGTCGGCCCAGATGTGTCCGGTGAATGGGAAAGCTACCGCAACGCTGTATTGCTCTACAACCACGCCACGCCGGCCGTGCGCAACGCCATCCGCACCACCTTACATCGCCTGTGGCTAACCCCGTTGGTCCACCCCGACCCCGATGTGGTGTACTTCACCTCCCAGCAGAATTCCCTCACCGCTGAACAGAAAGGATGGCTATACGATCTGGCTCGCGTTTGCGGCTTCAAGGCCGCCTCCGATCTCCCTCAATGGCTGAGTGCGACAGAACGCAAAGCCCTGCGCGCCTTTCTGGAGGAGACCAATCACGTCGTCCCTCTCGACGCCTATCGCTTCCAGATCGATGGCCGTCTGGTGGACTTCTCGCCGGCCGTCCCGTTGCCGTCGCCTGTCAGAGGTTGGCCGGCCCTACAAGCAGCGCTGCTTGGCTGGTTGGGCAACCAACCCTGGGTGCTGCGTTGGCTGTATGCCGACGATCAGCGACGATTGCAAGCGATGGTGCGTCAACTCGAAGCCCAATCGAGCCGGGAGTGAAGCCACTGGTATGGAGAGCCGAATTGCTCGCCATCCTATGCGGCTAGGCAAATCATTGCCCAACCACGACCCTCCCACAAGGAGCGTCAAATGTCCCGCCTTCCTGTCCTCATCTCTTCGCTCGAAACGCCTTGGCCGATCGTCGGCCTGCTGTCCCTCCATCTGACCTTCAACCTGATCGCTAACAGCGCTTTTAAGCTCTCGGCTTAGAGCACAACGAGGCACGGTTTTCTGGCATGGCAGGTGGTGGGCAATGTGTCCGGATTCTTGACTGTGCTCGCCCTGACCGGCTTGCTGCGGTACCTGCCCCTGAGCGTTGCCTATCCGCTCACCATGGGCTTGGGAATTTTGGGCGTTCAGGTGCTCTCCGCGCACTTCCTGTTTCACGAGGCGCTCGGGCTCAATAAATGGCTAGGCACACTGTTCATCCTCGCTGGCCTGTTCCTGATCTACCGCTCATGAACCCTCTGCGACAAGGGATACGCAGCTTCGATGCCTGGCTCAGCAGACAGCAAGCCATCCATCCCTTCACCGAGGACCGAGATTGTCTTTTGCGATGGCAACTGGCTCACCTGAGAACCGATCTGACCCTGCCTCACGGAGCCATCCCGCCAGGCACGCCGGTGATCTTGTTTCATCTATGGAATGAACGCATACCTGCTATGCCGGCCCAAGGAGCCGACTTAGCATGGAGCCTGCGTTTTTATCGGCGGATTCGCTATTCGCTCCATCTGGCCGCCATCCATCTTCATCAGACATCTGAGCTTGAGCAGGTGCGCGCTATTGGGGGGATCACTGCTCATTTTGGCTCGGCACAAGAAGCATGCGCTCTCTTCGAGCGATTGGGATTCAGCATCTACCCCTACCATCGCCCCCTGGGAGCCTTCGGGGAATTTTGGGAAAATTTCTACACCTGGTGGCTGATATGGGCCTACAATCCCGCCAGCCTGGGCCATCGCAAGTTCTGGCGTTTGAAGCGGGTGGAATTCTGGACAAGCCGAGAAGCCTTTTTGCAAACCTATCTGGGGTAAATTGTGTCACGCGGTGCGCCGTAGAGGACGCTCATGCCACCAATCCTCCAACTGCAGATAGCGCAACAGGGCCTGCGAGATCACCCAACGCAGGGGTTCCGGCGGCCAGGGAAGGGGCTTGCGATTCACAAACCACACCGAAGTCAGGTCGGTCTGGCGTTCGAGGAGCAGATCGGCCAGAGTTTGACCGTTGAGATGGGTCAAGGCAACGCCGTGGCCGATGCACCCTAGGCTGTACCACGCCCGTTGGTCGCCGACCATGCCGATGGCCGGCACCAAATCCAGGGTCACGCTCACCGGGCCGCCCCAGCGAAAGGCAATGCGCGCGCCCTTTAGGCTGGGGAACAGGGTAGTCAGATCGGCCTCAAGACGGCGAAAGACGGATTCATTCCAGTCTCGGTTCATCTCGTGACCATAGGCCACGGTCACATTGCTGCCGCCGATGGCCAGGCGATTATCCACCGTGAGCCGCAGATAGTGCACCAGATTGCGGACATCCTCCACGCCCTGGCGGTGGACCCAACCGATGGACGCCAACTGCTCAGGGGTCAGCGGCTCGGTGATGATCATGTGGGTGAACGCCGGCGCCTGTTTGTTGCGGATCGGGCGCAGGAGATGCGAATAGGCGTTGGTGGCGAAGACGATCTTGTGGGCCGTCGCTGTTCCCCCAGGAGTGTGTAGGACAAAGTCTCGGCCGCGGCGGATCTCAAACACCGGCGAGTGTTCGTAGACCCGAGCGCCGGCCTGCTCCGCCAGGCGCTTCAGCTCTCGAACCTGTTTGGCTGGATTTAGCAACCCGCAACGCGCCTCGCTCCAAGCGCCAAGCGCCAACGGACTATGCACTTCGGCCTGGGCTTGATCCTTCTCTAACCACTCAATGCCGGTCACTCCTAACCTGACAAGTAGGTTCAGATTGTGCTGAAGGCGCTTGACATAGCTGGGCGTGGTGGCGATGCGCAAAAAGCCAGGATACTCGAAGTCACTCTGCAGGTTGTGCTCGCGGATCAGGTTGCGCACCAGGTCCACGGCGTGCTCACTGTAACGATGGGCTTCGAGCAGGCGTTGTTTGCCGAACAGCAGGGCGGTGATCGAAGGTTCAAGGCCGAAGAGGGTCATGGCAAAGCCGGCGTTGCGGCCACTGGCGCCATAGCCGATCAATTCTGCTTCGAACACGGCCACCTGCAAGGCCGGCTCAGCCTTGCACAAGAAGTAGGCCGTGCTCAGGCCGGTGAAGCCGCCGCCGATGATGGCCACATCCACCTGGATGTCCCCTCTAAGCGGGGGATTGGGAAGGTAGGGGCCGTAGGTCTGAAGCCAATAGGAGTGATACATCACCTTCTGCAGGGGGAAAGGCGTCCTTAGAACCCTTCTAGGTAGCTCAGATCGGCCAAGCTGCGCGCCAGATTGGCAATCTGCCCGACCAGAGCCAAGCGATTGGTGCGCGATGTCTCGTTTTCGGCCATCACTAGCACCTGGTCGAAGAAGGTGTTGATGGTTGGCGTGAGGCGTTGCACCAGGAGCAACAATTCGTCCACCGAAGCAGGGGGGTGAGGGGCCAAGGAGCACAGAGCGTCGTGGAGGGCGCGCTCTTCAGGCTGAGAGAAGAGCGCTGGGTTGACGGCCGGCAAGGCCTCGGCAGAGACCGCAGCCGAGCGCAAAATGCGCACACAGCGCGCAAAGGCGGGCAAGATCTGCCCCCAATCGGGGCGCTCCACCCAAGACTGCAAGGCCTGAACGTTGCGCGCTGCGCCGGCCGGGTTGTTGGCCTGGGCCGCCAATACCGCTTCCACCACGTCGTAGCGATAGCCTGCCTCTTTTAAGACCACGGCCAAGCGGCCGGCCAGGAAGTCCAACACCTGCGCCTGGACCTCTGGGGTCACTTCGATCGGCTGGAGGCGGGCCGCTTGCTCGACGATGGCTGCCAAATCGAAGTCCAAGTAGTGTTCCACCAGGGGTTGCACCACGCCAATGGCCGCTCGTCGCAACCCGAAGGGGTCCTTGGCGCCGCTCGGCGCCAGGCCGGCGGCAAACAACCCTACCAGCGAATCCAACCGATCGGTCAGGGCCAAGGCTACACCCAGGGGCGTGCTGGGCACGGTTTGATATTGTTCACCGATGGCGATGGCCACCGCCGGCTCTTCCCCACTGCGCAAGGCATATTCGCGCCCCATAATGCCCTGCAAGGAGGTCATCTCGGTGACCATCTGCGTCGCTAGGTCGGCCTTGGCCAAAAAGGCGGCCCGCTGCAGTTGGACGCGTTGCCGATCGTCAAAACCGAGCAGGGCGGCGATCGGTCCTGCTAGGCGCACCATGCGCTCAGATTTATCGAGCATCGAACCAAGCTTGGTGTGGAAAATGAGGGCAGCTAGCTTCGGGCGATAGGCCTCGATGGGCAGTTTGAGATCTTCACGGATAAAGTAATCGGCGTCGGTGAAGCGCGCTTTGAGCACGTGCTCGTTGCCCTGGCGCACAATGTCCAGATGGAGGTCGTCGCCGTTGCGAATGGCGATGAAGTAAGGCAAGAGACAACCGTCATCGGAGCCAACGCCAGCCACCGGGAAGTAGCGCTGGTGTTTCTTCATCACCGAGATCAATACCTCGCGCGGCAGGGCCAGGAACCGCTCATCGAAGCCGCCCATCACCGCCGTGGGCATCTCGATCAGGTTGGCCACTTCGCTCAGCAGGTCCTCTTCGATGAGCGCCCGACCGCCCACCAGAGCCGCAGCCTGCTGGGCTTGCTCCACGATCGCCGCCTTGCGTTCTTCTTTATCGAGCATCACACCCGCTCGGCGCAGCAGGCCGGTGTAGCGATCGGCGGAGGGGATGGAGATGGCCGGCGAATCGTAAGGACGTAATCCACGCGAGACCCGATCCGAACTCACACCGGCATAGGTAAAGGGGATCACCTGATCGCCCAGCAGAGCGATCAACCAGCGGATCGGCCGCGAGAACCAGACCCCCGTTTCGTTCCACCGCATCGATTTCTCGAATTTGATGCTCTCGATCAGCCTAGGTAGCGCTTCGACCAGGACCTCAGGAGCAGGCCGGCCCAGACGATGGACCACGGCAAAGACGTATTTTCCACCGCCCTCCTCCCGAACGATCAGGTCGTCCACCCGCAGGTTGTTCTTGCGGGCGAAGCCCTGGGCAGCAGCTGTCGGCTGACCGTTGGCGTCGAAGGCTTTGTCGGCCGGCGGACCTTTGATCCACTCTTCACGGTCGGCCTGTCGAGGGGCGAGGGAGTCGATCGAGACCACTAACCGGCGCGGGGTGGCGAAGACCCGCACGGCGCCGTAGGCCAGACCAAGCTCCTCAAGCAGGGCAGGAACTCGGACCAGCAGTTGCTCGTGGGCCGCGTCTACATCCTGCGCCGGTAGTTCTTCCACGCCGATCTCGAGCAGGAAGGGAAGAGGTTGGGCGGGAGCGGCTAGAGGTTCCGTCGGCACCGGCGCTGTTGCCACCGGACGGCGATCATCCTTGAGCAACGGGTACTCTAGCTGTTTGCGCTGTTCCAGATAGCCCTCGGCTACACGGCGAGCCAGTTCACGCATGCGACGGAAGAAGGCCTGCCGCTCGGCAACCGAAATGGCGCCGCGCGTGTCGAGGATGTTGAAGGTGTGGGAGCATTTGAGCACGTAGTCGTAGGCCGGCAGCACCAAGCCCTGGGCCAAGCACGACTCGGCTTCGGCCGAGAATAAATCGTACATGCGGCGCGCACGCTCGATCTCGGCAATCTCAAAGTAGTATTTGGAATGTTCAAATTCCTCGCGGCGACGGATCTCCCCATAGGGGATGCCGACCCCCCATTCTTCATCCCAGATGGCATCGGCATTGTTGAGGGCGATCAAGATCCGCTCTAGGCCATAGGTGAGTTCCACCGACACCGGGTCCAGAGTCACGCCGCCCATTTGTTGGAAGTAGGTGAATTGGGTGATCTCTTGGCCGTCTAGCCAGACTTCCCAGCCCAAGCCCCAGGCCGAGATGGCCGGCTGTTCCCAGTTGTCTTCCACGAAGCGGATGTCGTGCCGGCGCGGGTCAACGCCAAGCGCTTTGAGCGACTCTAGGTAGAGTTCTTGGGGGTTGCCAGGATCGGGTTTGAGGATGACTTGATATTGGTAGTGGACTTGAAAGCGATTGGGATTTTCGCCATAGCGTCCATCATCAGGTCGGACCGATGGTTCGACGTAGGCAACGTTCCAGGGCTCTGGCCCTAGGACGCGTAAGAAGGTGGCCGGGTTCATGGTGCCGGCCCCCACTTGGGTGTAGTAAGGCTGGGCGATGATGCAGCCATGCGAGGCCCAGAATTCTTGCAGTTTGAGGATGATCTCTTGAAAGGTGGCCATAGATCCGGTCGAGAGCAGGGAATGGGTTTGTTGAGGGATTATACTGCAGGTCGTGAAAGTCGGATGATATAATGTTTGAGCCACAGATTACATGGATTACACAGATTACGATCACAGACTACGATAGATGGTGACTGGACAATTTTTGCGTGCGGTTTCTTGAGTGTCTGAAACTCTGCGTTGAGGATTGCCTATGCCCAATCGGTACGATGTTGCGATTATCGGTGGCGGCCACAACGGCCTGGTAGCTGCGGCTTATCTGGCATGGGCCGGCAAGAAAGAGGTGGTGTTGGAGCGCCGGCCCATAGTGGGAGGAGCGGCAGTGACCGAAGAGATTTTCCCCGGCTATAAGTTCACCGAGTTTTCCTACGTGGTCAGCCTATTGCGGCCAGAGATCATCCGCGAACTGGAGTTGCCGCACCATGGGTTGAAGATCTTGCCCTTGCCGAGCACGTTCTCTCCACTAGAGAACGGCGACTACATCGCCTGGTGGGACGATGCCGACCTGACACGGCGCGAGATCGCTCGCCATTCAGCACTGGACGCAGAAGCGTATGAGGAATATAGCCGAGTGATGGCGCGTATCGCTAAGACGATCAAACTGCTGATCCGCCTGGTGCCCCCCGACCCAACATCGTTTCGGCCGCGCGATGTGATGAATTTGTTGCGACTTGGGCGTTATGCGGCCGGCTTATCGGAAAAGGAACTTTATCGGATCGCTAAACTATTGACCCAATCTGCAGCCGACCTGCTGGATGAGTGGTTTGAGAGCCAGGCCGTGAAGGGCACTAAGGCAGCTAGTGGGATCATCGGCACGTTCTTGGGACCACGATCGCCCGGCACGGCCTACGTCTTGCTCCATCATTACATGGGCGAGATCGACGGCGCTTTTCGCGCCTGGGGCTTTGCTAAAGGCGGCACCGGCGGGGTAAGCAATGCCATCGCCCGCTCAGCCCAAGCCCTCGGAGCGGAGATCCGCCTGGAGAGCCCAGTACAGCAGGTCAAGGTCCGGCGGGGACGCGCCGCGGGCGTGGTCTTGGAGAGCGGAGAGGAGATCGAGTCGCGGGTGGTGCTCTCTGCTGTGGATCCGAAGCGCACGTTTTTGAGTTTGGTCGCGCCGGAGCATTTCCCCGAGGATTTCTTGCAGTCGGTGCGCGATTTCCGCATCCGCGGCTCCTCAGGCAAGGTCAATATCGCTCTCAGCCGTCTGCCTACCTTCACCGCTCTGCCCAACGAACCAGCTCTATATCGCGGGGCGATCTCGATCAGTCCGAGCGTGGATTATCTCGAACGCGCTTACGACGACGCCAAATACAGAAAGATCTCACGACGACCTTATCTGGATATGATCTTTCCCTCAGCGATTGATCCCGATATGGCGCCGCCCGGCCATCACGTGATGTCGTGCTTTGTCCAGTATGCGCCGTATGACGTGGAGGGCGGTTGGACGGATGAGCGCCGCGAGGAGTTGGGAGAGACGGTGATCTCTACGCTGGAAGAATATGCCCCCGATATTCGCAAGTGTATCGTTGGGATGCAGATTATATCTCCTAAAGACATCGAGGCGATTGCCGGCATCACGGGCGGCAACATCTTTCACGGCGAATTGCTGTTGCATCAAATTTTCTTTTTGCGACCGGTTCCTCAATGGGCCGATTTTCGGACCCCTCTGCGCGGGTATTATTTCGGCGCCAGTGGCGCTCATCCGGGTGGAGGGGTGATGGGTGCAGCAGGGATGTTGGCCGCGCAGGAAATTTTGAAGGATGGTTTGGTCTAGTCGTCGAGGCAGAAGATGAACGAAAACGGGAATGAAAACGCACACGAGAACAGCGAACTCGAAACCCCGCTTCACGAAGCTATTCACGCTCTGCAACAGGGGGAACGCGCCCGCGCCAAAGAACTGCTCACTCAACTGCTCAAAGCTGAACCGAATAACGCAGAGTATTGGGTGTGGATGAGCGCGGCGGTAGAAACCCAAAAGGAAGCGATCTACTGTCTGCAGATGGCACTGCGAGCGGACCCCCAGCATGCGATCGCTCAGCGTGGGCTGATCCTCTTGGGCGCCTTGCCGCCAGACCCATCGGTCCTGCCGTTTCCGCTCGATCGGCCGCGTGTGTGGGAGCAAAATCTGCTCTTGAGCGCCGAAAAAGCCAAGGAAGGGCCGGCAGCACTCCCGCAGGCCTTCAAGCGCCTGGTAACTCTGGGCGGGTTGGCTGTTCTTCTAGTCGGAGCGATGATCTTCCTTTTCATCTCACCTCGGCGTTCCACCCCCCGCTTCACCCTCCCCACAGCGACCTTTGGCCCTTCGCCGACGTTTACCCTGACGCCCACAGCGATCAACGAGCCGACCCGTGCGACTCCTACCTACGTGGGCCCTCCGCCGCTCTGGTCGCTCTTGCCAGCCACCTACACGCCCACGCCGCTCTACCAGCCCACACCACGCCAGCCGCTCTCAGCCGATATTTTCCGCGCTGCCCAGACTGCCTATGAGCAGGGAAAATGGGAGGAGTTCATCTATTTCATGCAGCAGATCAGCACGGTGGAACCGAATGCGGCCGATTCGTGGTATTTTATCGGGGAAGGGTACCGCTTCCAGGGCAAGTATAAAGAGGCGCTGGAGGCCTATGAACGGGCGATTCAGATCAACCCCGCCTTCGGTCCCCCCTATCTTGGACGAGCGCGCGCGCGACTCGCTCTCACTCCCTCCGCCAATGTGCAAGCCGATCTGGATGCTGCTGTTAAGAACGATCCGGCCTTCGTGGAAGGCTGGGTCGCCCGAGCGGCTTACGCCATCGATAACGGCGATCCCAAAACAGCGCTCGATGATCTGAAAGCGGCTGAGGCCTTGGCGCCCGACTCAGCACTGGTGCATTATGAGTACGCACGGGCGCACCTTGCTCTGGGTGAGATCGAAAAAGCCCTGCAGTCGGCTCAACACGCCAACCAGCTCGATATTACCCTGGTGCCGGTCTACGCTATCCTAGCCGAGAGTTATGCCGCCAATCAGCGCTACAAGCAGGCCATAGAGGCCTTGCAGACTTACCTCACCTATGGGCCAGAAACGCTGCAAACTTCGCTGCTCTATGCCAAGCTGCTCTATCACCAGGGAGAGTACGAATCGGTTCTGGAGCAGCTTAACAGCGTCCTAAAGGAGAAAAACCTTCCCGAAGCGCGTTTCTATCGAGGGCTGACCTACCTGAAGCAGAAGCGTACCGCCGAAGCGGTGTATGAGCTGCGCGTGGCGATCCTCTCCTCCCCGAACTCATTTGACGTGAACATTGCTTTGGCGCAGGCGTATTTTGAGAACAACGAGCCTGGCAATGCCTTCATACAAGCTGAAAAGGCTTTTCCACTGGCAAAGACCGACGAACAGCGGGCGCAGGTCTATTACTGGCGGGCCAAAGCCCAAGAGCGCATCGGCCAGCCTAGAGGAGCGGAGCGCGACTGGAACGCCTTGCTGGCACTGCCCCCCGAAGCGGTTCCGGCGGCCTGGCGTACTGAGGCCCGCGCCCGCCTGACGGCTCTGAGCACCCCCTCCCGCACACCGACACCGACCCCAACTCCTTCGCCCACGCGCACCCCTACGGCAACGCGCACGCCCACTCCCGAGCCAGTTACGCCAACCCCCACGCCTTAAGATTCGGCGCCGGGCCGGGTCCTCGGCAGCTCTCAATACTCCTCATAGCGCTCCTCCTTCCACACATCGGCGCGGTTATGATAGCCGGCCCGCTCCCAGAACCCTTTGCGGTCGTGGGGCATAAACTCCAGCGAGCGCAGCCACTTGGCCCCCTTCCAGAAATAGGGCGTCTCTAAGTCGAGGCGACCAGGGATGAAGCCTACGACCCCGCGCAACGGATAGCCATGCTCAGGGGTGAGCGGCTCACCGTTGAAATGGGTGGCCAGTAAGAAATTATCGGCCAACACAACCTTCAACGGCAAATTGGCCGTGAAACCATATTCGGCATGTTGCATCACATGTGTGGCGGTGGGTTTGATCTTGATGATCCCCAACTCGACCAGCGTCTTGACCGATACCCCTTCCCAGACGGTATCGAACTTGCTCCAGCGGGTCACGCAATGAATGTCCATCACCACGCGAGTGCGCGGCAATTGATTGAATTCTTCCCAAGTCCAGCGTTTCTCTTCTCCCACTTCGCCCCAGATGCGAAAATCCCAGATGGCCGGATTGAACGGAGGAATCGGCCCATAGTGCAGGACCGGGAATTTCAACGTCAATGCTTGACCGGGAGGAAGTCGTCCTTCTCGACGGACACGCTCTTCTTCCTGGCGACGATCTGGATCGAACGAGAACATGGCTAGCCTCCTACCTACTATGCAATACAGCTTATCAACCTATAACGACAATAGCAAATGGGGCATCTCCGATCATCGCTTGGCTGCCAGGCTCCTGGGCCGGCAGTGAGCTTATTTAGGAAATGGGGCGACCTTGCTCGATCGCCCCACCCAAAAAGCGTTCGATTCCGTTGCTGATCTTATACCACCGTGCCGATCAAATACAGGGCGGGATAAAAGAAGATCCACACCACATCAACGAAATGCCAGTACACAGCGGCGGCTTCCACGCCCCAGTAACGTTCAGCAGAAAACGCCCCTCGGCGCCCATTCCGCCAGACCAGGAACAGGAAGATCACGCCGGTCAACACGTGGAAAGCGTGCATGCCCGTCATCATGTAGAAGACAGCGCCTTTCACATCCTTGTTGACGATCACGTTCTCTAGCTGCGCCAGTTGCCATTCCAGTCCGACCACGCCGACCAGAAATGCAATGCCTAAGATCATGGTGATCAACGTTGCATTCAAGAACCCCTTGCGATCGCCATGGGCGATAGACGTCTCGGCGCGGTTCATGAAGAAGGAAGATACCAACAGAACGGTAGTCACGGCCAGGCCGAGGGTTTGGTTAAGATGGGGGCGCGTCATGCCCCACAAGTTGAAACGAGTGGCTAGCAAGGCGCCGAACACGAAAGCGTCTGAGAGCAGGAACAGCCACAAGCCCAGGCGGTTGCTGCCAGTCTTGTACGCATAGCTGTTCCGAGGCAGGACTTCGTCTTGCTGAGCCAGTTTGTAAATGTGCATGTAGTAGTACATCACTAGGCCGGCTTTGAACAGAGCTACCAACAACAGCAAGATCGGGTTGGGCAGAGCCACTGCCAGGCCAAACTCCAACGCCGTCAAGATGGCTAAGTAGGCGAAGATGATCACACCCTGATTGAGGGCCGCCGATTTATCGAGTGCATGGGTCGTCATGGATTAGTCCCCTACCTTTGCTGGTGCGAAGTCAACATACCGAGAGCCGGGCAGGCCATAGTCATACGGTTCGCCCACCACCACCAGGGGCGCCGAATAATTGTGGGCCGGCATTGGCGAGGGCACTTGCCACTCCGGCGAGCGCGAGTTCCACAAATTGCCTATCACCGCCTCGCCGTAGCGTAGGCTGCGGACCAGGTTGACGAAGAAGATGACCACCGAGAGGGCGATCAAGAAGGCCGCTACGGTCATCACGATATGGGTAGTCTGGAAGCCCAACTCCGGGTCATAATCGAAAATTCGGCGGCGCATCCCCAACAGGCCCACGCGCATCATCCCCAGGGAAAGGACGAAGAAGGACGACGCCATCAACCAGAAATGCCAGCGCCCCAGGCGCTCATCCAGCCGGCGCCCAGTAGCTTTGGGGAACCAGTAGTAAAGCGCCGCAAAGAAGGGGAAGACAAACCCGCCAAAGAAGGTGTTATGGAAGTGACCGACGATCCAATACGTATCATGTAGATGCAAATCGGTCGTAACAATGGCATTTGGCGGGCCAGATAACCCACCCATCAAGAAGACCAGGATAGATCCCACCACAAATAGGAAAGCAGTCGGCATCGGGCTAGGAATTTTCCCCTGCCAGATGGTCGCCACCCAGGAAAAGAACTTCACCCCCGTCGGCACCGCCACCAACAGGGTGCTATACATGAACGGCACCCGCAGATACTCGTTCATGCCTGAGGTAAACATGTGGTGCGCCCACACGATGAAGCCCACCAGGGCGATCCCCAGCGACGACATGGCTACCCAGCGATAGCCAAAGAGCGGCTTGCGCACAAAGACCGGCAACAGTTCTGAGACCACCCCTAACCCGGGCAGGATGAACACATACACTGCCGGATGAGAGTAGAACCAGAACAAATGCTGGAACAGGATGGGATTACCACCCTTGGCCGGGTCAAAGAACCCCATCCCGAACAGGCGCTGGAACATCACCATCTGGAACGACAACCCGATCAGCTGTGTGGCCGTTAGGGCAATCAACGAAGTGGCAATCGCCGACCACACGAAGATCGGCATGCGAAACGCCGTCATGCCGCGGGCGCGCATCCGCACCACCGTCACGATCAGGTTCAGTGCGCCCAAGATCGAAGACCAACCGGCCACGAACACCCCCAGAAAGAACATCTGCTGCCCCACCTTGGTCGGCAACGCCGAAAGCGGCGGATACCCTGTCCAGCCGGTCTCCACACCCCCTAGCGGCATGGAAAGCAGCAGCCAGATCGCCGCCGGCACCGAGATCCAGTACGAAAAGGCGTTCAAGCGTGGGAAGGCCATGTCGGGAGCGCCGATCAGCAAGGGAACCAGATAGTTGATCAAACCCGAGATGCCGAGCAAGATGGAGACGATCATAACCATCCCATGCAGCGACATCATGGTGTTATACTGATCCGGCGTAAGGAACTGCTGTCCCTCAAACGCTAGCTCGGTGCGGAAGATCAAGGCAAACAAACCGCCGACCAAGAACAGGATGATGGCCGTGACCGTGTACTGAATGCCAATCACCTTGTGGTCCAAGGAGGGGCCGAGGTACTTTATCCAACCTTCTGGGTCTTCGTGGTGCTCCGCTTCTTCCTCCCCCTTCCAGACCTTGAACCAGCCGTCCATCACGCCATGTTTGGCCAGGAAAGCCAAGGTGCCCACCACACCGCCAAACACCCAGGCGTGCTCGGTGAACAAGTAGCGGCCCATCACCGGCAGCTCCAGCGCAAAGCGGATGCCCACCACAAAGGCGATCCCCGCCGCCAGGCCGATGACCAACCACACGAGGCCGCGCACGAGCGGAATCGAATAGAGTTGCTTCATAGCATGCCTCCGAAACTTACTTCAGCGTCTTCAAATATGCAATAATGTAAGAGAGTTGTTCTTCATCGAACACATAGGCCGGCATGGGGTTGGCCGTCTGGAAACCGGCCACGATCTTGGCCGCAGGATTCAGGATGGACTCAATGATGTACGCCTCGTCTGCGATGGTAGTGGTGCCATCGGCAAACTTCCGCTCACTTCCAAACAAGCCCTTCCAAGACGGTCCGACCAACACTTGACCGGTCAAGGTGTGACACCCCAAGCAGCCATTGGCCCTCACCAGCCGCTCACCTTTCTGTTCTGGCGTCTGAGCGGTCTCAAACGCCATGCGCTGCTCTTGGGCCCATTTCTCAAACGCTACCTGATCCACAACAATCACCGCATTTTCCATGCTATAGTGAGCGGCACCGCATAGCTCTGCACAGCGTACTTTATACCTCCCCATGCGGGTCGGCGTGATTCGCAACTGGGTTTCGCGCCCTGGCAACACATCCTGCTTGACGCGAAATTCGGGCACCCAGAACGAGTGGATCACATCTCGTGAAGTCATCTGGAGCAGCACCTGTCGGCCAATCGGCAAGTACAGCTGATCGGTGATAAAGCCGCCATACTCAGGATACTCAAAACTCCAGGCAAATTGCTGAGCGATCACCCGCACAACCATAGCCTGCGGGTCAGCACGCCGCGTCTCACGCAGCGACCAGGCGCCCAGATAGGCAAAGGCCACTACTGTAATGAGCGGGATTACCGTCCAGGTGACCTCCAATTTCGTGTTGCCCTCCACATGAACGGCGTCCTCGGTATCGCCAGGTTTACGTCGAAACACAATCAAGCTGTATACCAACGGAACCACAATCAGCGCAAACAGGAACGAAAGCACGATCAACTGCAAATCCCACAAAAAGTCAATCGGGCTCGCCTGTGCGCTGGCGTCCACGGGTAACAACCCAACGGCATCCAAGCCGAAATAAGTCCCTAAAGTGACGAGGATGACGAGCAACCCCACAATGATGAAATGTCGCATATTCTTCTCCATGAATCAAGAATAAGCATCTATCCAGGGATTGAACAACCATGTCTCGGCCTGTTCGGCCGTTAATCGTTTACGTTGATACAAAACCACCGGCTCGACGGCATCCAGCGAGACCAAAACCACCTGCATGGTCGTTTCACCTTGCAGAAAGCGATCCAGGAACTCCTGACGATGGATGGAGGTATCGTCGTAGTCCACAATCACCAGATCGGGGCGCAGGCGTTCCAAGGTCTCAAGGGCCTCTTGCATCGTCGAAGTTCCTACAATTTCCGCTCGACCTTCCCAGCGCGCTGCATACACCTTGCGCAGCCCTTCGCGAAACAAGGGATTGGCAGAAGCAATAAGAACACGATAGGGGCGTTTTGGGGAAACCTGAAGGGCAGAGGCAAAGTCTTCGGAGTTCATCTCATCGTTCAAAACCCAAAAGGTATCAAGCCCTATAAATTTACCAAATTTCATCCTGTTTATCGTTAAATTGGACTAAATAAATGAATGATTCTCCCCTCCCAAAGGGATGATTTTTGATCGATCTTATCATCACCCTTAGATCAAACCTTCTTGGGTGGCCTTGGCAACCGCCTCAACGCGATTGTTCACTTTGAGTTTTTTCAAGATATGGCGGATATGCGTCTTTACCGTGTTTTCTGAGATATACAATTCGGCTGCGATCTGAGCTGTTGTCGAGCCATGGGCCAAGCAACGCAACACTTGCTGTTCCCGCTTGCTCAGCCCTTCCTGTGCCTGTCTTTCCCCCGAACGGCGCATTATTTTCAGGACGTGAGTCGTCATTTCGGGAGAGAGCACCGCCTTTCCTTGGACCACGTCCAACAAGGTTCTGCGTAACGTCTCCGGCTCTACATTCTTCAACACGTAGCCACTAGCGCCGGCCAAGATCGCCCCTATCAAATGTTCTTCTTGCTGCGACACCGTCAGCATCAACACCTGGTTTTCGTATCCCTGCTTTCGTAGCGCCCATAAGGTATCTACCCCGTTCAAACCGGGCATGTTCACGTCTAACAACACCACGTCCACGTCTTGCTGGGGGATGCGATGCAAGGCCTCTTCGCCGCTGCCGGCCTCGCCCACCACCTGGAACTCCGGCATATCCGAAAGCAAGCTGATCAAGCCGTGCCGAAAGAGGACATGATCGTCCACCACGAACAGACGAATTCGCTTCATAAATTCACCCGTTCCCATAGCCGACAACGCAACCGGACGATCGTGCCCTGCTTCGGACGACTCACGATCTGAAACTCGGCCCCGATCGCCTCAGCTCGCTCCCGCATTCCCCTTAACCCAAAGTGGGCCGCGCTCGACAACGTCTCTGGGCTAAATCCCTGGCCGTCGTCGGCCACCTCGATCCCGATCTCCTCTCCATCTTCCCATGCGATCAACCGTACGTGCTGCGCCTGGGCGTGCTTGCGAATATTGGTCAGCGCCTCCTGCACGATCCGCATTACCTGCACCTGGGTATTGATCGGCAAGTCGTGGGTTAAGCGCACCTCCACCTGCACCGGCAACCCGCTCAGCGCCTCAAACTCCTCGGCAGCCTGGGTCAACCAGATAGCCAAACGTCTCTCTGGGATGCGTCGCAAGTTCTCGATAGCTTGGCGTGCGTCCAGATAGGCGTCGTCCAGCGTTCGCAGAGCGTTGCGCAGGATTCGCCCGGCTAGCTCGCTTCCTCCCTGGGTCAGAAAACGTTCGGCGCGAGCGATTTCGATCTTGAGAAAGGCCAAGGTCTGAGCCAGGCCGTCGTGGATCTCGCGCGAAAGGCGTGCTCGTTCCTCCAGGATGATGCGCGCTTCTTCTTGAGGAGGCAGCGTCGAACGTTCCGATCTCGCCGAGAAAAGCAAAACCTGCTGGGCCCATTGGCGATTCTCCAGGGCATTCAGCGCCCGCGCGCCAAGATGAAGGACCTCTTCCAAAACACGGATCCTGCTCTCATCGAGAGCTGGGGGTTGGCTCCAAACAAAGCCAAACACCCCAGCCTCACGTCCGTTCAACTCGAGAGGAAAACAGCGAATCACACACCCTTGTGGCGCGTCGACCAGCAGGGAGCACTCTCGACCAGCAAAGCGCTCGATGCACATCTTGCACGTTTGCCGCTGGGCCGGGTCCATCACCTCGCCAGGGATAACGCCCATCATACACCCCCAAGCCAAAGGCAGCCAACGCGGGGCGAATTCATCGAAAGGCAAAAACAGCCCACCTTGGGCGCCGAGCAAGTCGCAGCCAGAACGCAGGATGTTGTGCAAAATCGTCTCTGCATCCTCTGCGTCTAGCAACGCAGCAGCCAAGGAAAAAAGAAGTTGGATGGGCGGCATTGGCTCCGGGTCGGTCGGCACGGTTTATAACTCAAGCGACGGCAACAAAACCAACACTTCAGCGCTGTGCTCCGCCGGCCGGACATTCTCGAAAACATGTGCGATCACGCCCTGGCGGTCAATTAGATAGGTCGTGCGATGCACGCCCTGGTACTCCCGGCCCATAAATTTCTTAGGGCCCCATACCTGATACAACTCGCACACTTGATGTTCCTCATCCGCCAGCAGGGGGAAGGGGAGCTGATGCTTGGCTTTGAATCGGGCATGAGAACGTGGCGAATCGGGGCTCACGCCCAGGATGACCACGCCGGCCCGTTGATAGGCCGAGTAATCGTCGCGGAAGGCGCAGGCCTCAGCGGTACAACCGGGGGTGTCGTCCTTGGGATAAAAATACAAAAGCACTGGCTGTCCACGATAGTCCGAAAGACGGCGAAGGGTACCGGTCTCGTCGGGCAGAGCAAAATCTGGGGCAGGGGCTCCGACGGGTAACGGCATGGCCGATCTCCTGCTGACTAGACGTCTACTTGAACGTCCGAAGGTAAACTACAACGTTCCAGATGTCTTGCTCGGTGAGCACGCCGGCCCATCCGACCATAGACGTTCCTTCCACGCCTTCACTCACACGCCAGAACAGATAGTCGTCGCTCAGGGTAGGAACCAGGAGGACCAGGTTGCGCGGCCGAGGGTTAAGGGCCGGCGCCATTGGCCCATCTCCATAGCCGAACGGGCCATGACAGCTCTGGCAATAGTTGATATAAATCTGTTGTCCAGCAGTGAGGTCGATGTTGGCCGGCGCAGTCTTCCCTGCATACTCTGGCGGGACGGTAGCAATCGACATGGATGCCGGCTGGCCAGGACGACAAGCGCTCAACAGGCCAATCAAGACTAGAACAATCGCTCGAAACAGAATAGTGTAGCTCATCGGCGCTTTCATCTGACAGGAAATTGAACTCCTAGAAAGGATATTATAACATCGGTTTGGACGAACACTTGTTCAAGTCACCTGAGATAAGCCGCGCGCCGAGGCGCGCTCTATCGCACTGCTCTTTCGCTACCACACTCGCCAACCATGCTTGCCTCGCAAGGGAACAAAGGCCACACCCAAGCTGGTGCGTTGCTTGAATTTGCCTTTGACCCGCTGCCAGACCTCCAGCTCTTGATAGGCCCGCCCGCCCACCGGAATCACCAAGCGCCCCCCTTCGGCCAATTGATTGAGCAAGGTCTGGGGCGCCGCCGGCGCAGCTGCTGTCACGAGAATGCTATCATACGGCGCTACCTCTGGCCATCCCAACGAGCCATCGGCCAGGTGACAGTGGACGTTCTGATACCCCAACTCAGCCAACACCCTGCGAGCCTGTTCATAGAGTTCTGGGATGATCTCCACCGTGTGCACTTCTGCCGCCAGGTGAGCCAAGATGGCTGCCTGGTAGCCTGAACCTGTTCCCACCTCCAACACTCGTTCGTGACCCTTCAAATCCAACAAATGAGTCATAAAGGCCACAATATACGGTTGGGAAATGGTCTGCCCATAGCCGATCGGCAACGGACTATCGGCGTACGCCTGATGGCGATACTCTTCTGGGACAAAAAGATGGCGCGGCACTGCCTCAAACGCCGCCAGCAGGCGCTCGTCCTTCAAGCCCCGGCCAGCGATCTGGTGTTTCACCATCTCCTGACGATCAGCCCGGTAACGATCCGATTGGTTGTTCTCCATCTATGCGCCTCCCTAACGATCTAGTTTGGGATTGCACGCTAATAATCACAGTGTACGCCGAATCTAGTGAAATGTCCATCTGCTCTCCTTTGTGTTTCCGCTCCGCCGAGAGCGGTCAAGGCCAGCCTCAGGGCAAATTCGTTCCTTTACCTTATGGTACACTATATTTCATGTCATCCTTAGTCGCTATTGACATTGAAACGACCGGAACGGATAGGGAGCGCGACGCTATCATCGAGATCGGCGCTGTGCGTTTCAACGGCAAGCGCGTGGAGGAGGAGTTCTCTACGCTAATCAATCCCGGACGCCATATCCCTGAGTTCATCACCAGCCTGACCGGCATTGACGCTGCCATGGTGCGCCATGCTCCGCGTTTGAGCGATGTTAAACGCGATCTGGAAGCCTTCGTCGGGGCTTCACCAGTGGTGGGACACAACATCCGCTTTGATTTGGGATTCTTGCAAAAGTCTGGCGTGTTGTTGTTCAATCGTGTGATAGACACCCATGTGCTGGCATCGGTGTTGCTGCCCTCCGCCAGTCGGTATAGCCTGGGCGCTTTGGGACAACAGTTGGGCATCTTGTTGCCGGCCACCCACCGCGCTCTGGACGACGCCCGCTTAACTCACGCTGTGTATGAGCGCTTGGTGGAGAAGGCACGCCAGTTGCCGATCGAGGTGTTGGCTGAGATCGTTCGCCATGGAGAGCCGATCGATTGGGATGCCGGCTATGTCTTCGAGCAGGTGCTGCGGGCACGCGCGCGCCAGGGCGTGCAATCCCGTCCGGGAACAAGCTACCGCGCGGCGGCGTTGGAAGGAACCGAGGAGGAGGAACCCGCCGTTCGGCCGATGAAACGCGTAGAGCATCCGATTCTGCTCGATGAGGAGGAGGTGGCTTCTCTTCTCGAGTACGGAGGGCCTTTCTCTCAATACTTCGAGGCTTACGAGCATCGCCCTGAACAAATCGCCATGCTGCGGGCAGTGACTCGAGCGCTCTCGGAAGGCCGTCATCTGTTGATCGAGGCAGGAACAGGGGTGGGCAAGTCGTTTGCGTATTTGATCCCGTCTGCGTTGTTTGCTTTGCAGAACAACACCCGGGTGGTGATCTCAACCAACACAATCAATCTGCAAGATCAGCTGATTAAGAAGGATATTCCGGCGCTGCGCCAGGCACTGGGCTGGGAAGTGCGGGCGGCGGTGTTGAAAGGTCGTGCCAATTATTTGTGCCCGCGCCGCCTAGAAGCGCTACGACGTTATGGCCCTAGCAACGCCGATGAGATGCGCTTGCTGGCTAAGGTGTTGGTTTGGCTATCGGAGAACCCGAGCGGCGACCGTAATGAGTTGAATTTGAGCAGCCCAGCGGAACGCGAGGGGTGGACGAAGATCTCGGCCGAGGACGAAGGGTGTACTGCCGAAACATGCGCCGGCCGCATGGGCGGGCGTTGTCCTTTCTATCGCGCCCGAATAGCCGCCCAGAACGCCCATTTGTTGGTGGTCAACCATGCTTTGCTGCTCTCCAATGTGGCCACCGGCAGTCGAGTGTTGCCGGATTATGATTATCTTATCGTGGACGAGGCTCATCATCTGGAAGCAGCCACTACCAACGCACTGTCGTTCCGGTTTACCCAGTTCGATCTGATCCGTTTGCTGCGTGAGATAGGCAACCAGAGTTCGGGGATTTTGGGGCGTTTGGTGGCTACGCTGGCCGGCCTGCTGCGGCCGGCGGAGCGCGGCGCTTTCTTGCAGAGCGTGGAGCGGGCCATCAGCCAAGCGTTTCGCTTGGAACAGTTCAATCGCGAGTTTTTCGCCATGCTGGGTGAGTTCGCTGCGCTGCTGCGCGAGGGGCAGCCAGCCTCGTCTTACGCTTGGCAAGAGCGCATCTTGCCAGCCACCCGCAGCTTGCCGCAATGGGAAGAGATCGAACTGCAATGGGGACAGATGAGCGAAACCATGCGGCATCTGCTGCGCACCTTGGAAGACTTGTACCAATATGCCGCCGACCTCTATGCCGAAGGACATGAGGAGCTAGAGGAATCGATCGGCGAGCTGGGCACCTTGCTACGGCGCATGGCCGAACTTCACAATCAGTTGACGGCGCTGATCCTGGACCCCTCGGCTAAGATGGTGTATTGGATCGAAGTCTCTCAAAAGGAGGAACATCTCTCGCTCAACGCGGCTCCTCTCTACGTGGGCGACCTAATCACTGAACATATCTGGAACGCCAAGAACGCCGCTATCTTGACCTCAGCCACGCTCACCACCAACGGGGAGTTCATCTACCTCCGAAGCCGCTTAGGCGCTGAGATGGCGGATGAGCTCTCCTTGGGCAGTCCTTTCGATTATGAGAGCTCCACGTTGCTGTTTGTGGCCAACGATGTTCCTGAGCCGAACCATCCGAATTATGAGCGGATGATCAGTCGCTCGCTGATTGCGCTGGCCAAAGCGACCGGTGGGCGAATGCTGGCACTTTTTACTTCGTATGCTGCCCTAAAACGAGCTGCGCAAGGGATCATCGCTCCTTTGGCGCAAGAGAATATCCTGGTGTTAGAGCAAGGTGAAGGAGCCTCAGCAAATACGTTGTTGGAATCGTTCAAGACCAGCGAGCGAGCGGTGTTGTTGGGAACTAAGTCGTTTTGGGAAGGGGTGGACGTGCCGGGCGAGGCGCTCTCGGTGGTGGTGATCACCAAGTTGCCGTTCGATGTTCCCACCGATCCGCTGGTGGCCGCCCGCGCCGAGACGTATGAGGACCCGTTCCATGAGTACTATCTGCCAGAAGCGATTCTGAAGTTCCGCCAGGGGTTTGGCCGATTGATCCGAACTTCCAGTGATCGGGGCGTGGTGGCGATCTTGGATCGTCGGGTGTTGACCAAGGCTTATGGCCGGCTGTTTTTGAATTCGCTGCCGCGCTGTACGGTCCGCATTGAAAGCGTTCAAATGTTGCCAAAGGAAGCGGAGCGCTGGTTGGGAATCTGATCAGTACAATCGTGGGAGTGAAAGAATTGAGCCAAGCGGCTACAATCAGGAGTGATGAAAATCGCTTTGCTCTCTGATATTCATGGAAATCTACCAGCCCTGGAAGCGGTGTTGGCCGATCTACAGACCGAGTCTGTTGATTGTACGATCTTCCTGGGCGACCTAGCCACTATCGGTCCCTCCCCACGAGAGACGCTAGACTTGGTCCGATCGTTGAACTGCCCCTGCATTCTGGGAAATCACGACGCGGCGATGCTGGAGCCAGAACAAGCGGCGGCGCTGCAGATTAGCCCGTCCCTGATCCCGGTGCTGGAGTGGGGAATTGAGCAACTGTCCGCCTCCGATCTTGATTTTTTGCGTTCGTTTCGGGCGACGTATTCGTTGGATATGGGCCCGATCAGGGTGTTGTTCTTCCACGGTTCGCCGCGCTCGAACACGGATATGATCCTCGCTACCACCGAAGACAAGGTGCTGGACGCTTGGTTGGCCGGTTCCTGTGAGACGGTGTTGATCGGCGGGCACACGCACATCCCGATGGTGCGTCAGCGGGGCCGGCAGGTCTTGCTGAACCCCGGTAGCGTGGGAAACGCCTTCTTATACCCCTATCAATCGGGCAGCAACGCGCCGACTCTGCTGCCTTGGGCAGAGTATGCGGTGCTGCATGTCGAGCGTCAACGCTGGACGATCGATCTACGACGCACTCCCTTTAACACCTACGCTGTCCATGAACTGGTTCGACGAAACGGCTTCCCCTACGCTGACTGGTGGTTGAAGCAGTATGGAGGTAAGTAGGCTGTCCTTGGGAAGCAGCAAGCCGAAGGGCTCTCGCTCGGCAGGCATATGGGCAAGCTGGCCGTTCCACAACCGTTTTTGACACGGGCCGAAAGTTCTTGACAGGGCAAGGCCAAGCGACTGGGTGTATTCTGACCCGCCGTATGTGCCCGTTTCGGCAACGGCAAACTTTACCGGATACTACATCTATCCATGAGGTCTTGGCTCAGCGAGCGATCAATTGCTAGGGGTCAAAACGAGGCAAGGTTCGAAGCAGGTGATCGCCAACTATTCGGTTGAGTCAGCTTGTTGCAGCTCTTGGCAGCACACAACTCAGCTCACTCCAGGAAGATCGGCAACGAGAGATTGCCGGCATAGGCAAACACTAGCATTTTGATCAATTGCCCGATCCACGCAAAGAGCAAAAACCTCCAGGCCGGCATTTTCGAGACGCCCGCGGCTATCCCGGCCAGATCGAAGAAAGGGTTAGGGATAGCCGCCATGATCAACACCGCCCAGCCTCCCCAGCGTTGTATCCAAGGTTGAATGCGGGCATATGCCTTTGTGTTTTCCACCACGGCCTGCCCACCGAAGCCGGCCAGGTAACCGCTCAGCTCGCCCAGCGCTCCTCCGCTGGCCGCAGCCAGGGCCACCCCGATTGGATGAAACACTCCTCCCATGGCAAACACCACGGCCAAGCCCGGGGCGGGCAGGAAAACAGTTCCATTGGCCAGTAAGGCGACCAAGAAGACGCCAAAATATCCGTAAGCCGCAAATTCCTCCACCCGTTGTCGAATCGCATACACGAACAGGCTGATGCCAATCACCACCAGGATCGCCAACAAGCGCAACAAATTGGTTTTCCCGCTTCGACGCAGCGAGGAGAGAGCCGAAGATCGAGCGGAGGAACAACCCGAGAAGCGCTGCTCAGGCAGGGGATCGTTGGAAGGGGTGGTCAAAAAACAGAACCTCCTGGATCATTCCAATAAGGTTTGAATGCGCGCCACCACCATATCCAGGGCCGGCACGTTCATCCCCCCCTCGGGGATGATCACATCGGCATAGCGCTTAGATGGCTCGACAAACTCCAAATGCATGGGGCGCACGGTATGCAGATATTGGCGGATCACCATGTCTAACGTCCGCCCACGCTCAGCAATATCGCGTTGGATGCGGCGGATCAGGCGAATATCCGAGTCGGTGTCCACAAAGATCTTCACATCGAACAGAGCGCGCAGCGCCGGCTCCACGAAGACCAGAATCCCTTCAACCAGGATCACCCGCCGCGGCTCGATCCAACGTGTCTGCATCAGTCGGGTGTGAGTCGCAAAATGATAGACCGGCGCCTGGACCAGCTCTCCTTGCTTGAGCAGCTCGATGTGGCGGATCAACAAATCGGTCTCCAGGGCATCGGGATGGTCGAAGTTCATCTCGGCCCGTCGTTCTGGAGGCAGGTGACTGAGGTCCTTGTAGTACCAATCGTGTTGTAGGAAAGCAATCCGATCTGGGCCAACGCGTTGCAAGATCTCGTAGGCGACCGTAGTTTTCCCCGATCCTGAGCCGCCGGCGATTCCGATGACGAGGGGTGATTTCACCGTCATATTCCGATTTTACTATAGCCCGACCGAGAAACCTTGTTCTTCGAGACGGGCGGTCAAATGAGAAGCCCGCTTTCCGAAGAAAACGGGCTTCTCTCATTCTGATGCGGTACCCCTATCAACCGCACCCGCCACCAGATTTGTCGCGCTTCGACTGTAGCTGTATCTTGGGCTCAAACTCGAACTCTCGCTTGATCAAGGGGCTAGGATCAGCTGCCACATAACGGTCACCGAGCGCGGCTGGGAAGACGAAGCGCAGTGCATCTTCAGCTTGAACGTTACGCGGCTTGATCCGATCTTCGGCAGCGCCAAACAGTTGTATCCAGTGATTGACACCCCCATCTAATATATACATTGGACATGCTCTCGGCAACCAAGATCTTCCAAGCTTGGGTCGCAGCACTTTCATCGTTGCTGACCAGGATGTACACCGTGTTTAGCGATTGCTGCTCCAGCAGCGTTGGAACATACGAGGGAAGCATAGCCAAGGGAACGTTGACCGCGCTGCGAATGTGAAACAAGTTGTAATCCGCTTCCGAGCGCACGTCTAAGATCACGGTGCGCAAGCTGTTGTCGTACATAGCTTTCAACAACTCACCGGGATGGACATGTACCATGCGCTGGGCCAACACCTGATCGGGAGGCAACATCACCCATTGACCGTCTATCAAGCGGGGGATGCGCGCCCGGGCGTACTTGGTCTCAAAAGAGGGGGCGCCGAAGATAGCAATGGCCAACGCTGCTGTAGCCAATAGGCCGGCCCCAACCAATCGGTGAGGCGCAGCCCGCGCGTGGTCTCGAATTTGAGGCGCCCACCGAGCCAGCCCGAGGTGAATCCCCCTAGCAGGGCACCGAAGAAGACCGGGATGATCCAATCGTCCAGGGGGTTCCTTCCTCCCCCGGCCATGCGCAGCAAATACGGATTGCGATCGACATACTCAGGAGCGATCTGATCCTGAACAAGGACCACCGGGCGGTTAGTTGCGCCGGAAGACCCTAGACCATTGCCAGTAAGGAACAGGGCTAAGAAGAGAACGATTCCCAGCACAACACCGCCAAAGTAAGGATGGACATACGGTTTGCGCGGACGTCGAACGAGTTGCTTTAGGAACGAGGGTTTCGCTGGTCGGATCGCGCAGTTGAATGTAAGCCCGCTTCAGTTTTCCGTCCTCGTCGAACGCCTCCCGACTCTAAACCAATCCTTCGGCAGTTCGCTCCACGATGCCGCTGCCCAGCAAAGTGGCCGTATTGGCCCAACCAAACTGTTCACTCTAGTCATCTCAATCCGGGCTGTGTTGTTGGGATTGTCGGTGTGACACAGGAAGCAGTTCATTTCGATATCACGCCCGACTTCGACCAATCCCATGGGCGGTAGGTGCTGCTCGCATCGTCGTAGGTGCTGGCTTCGGGGTCGGAGGCATTCGGTTCCAACATCACCAGGGGCCGGCCATCTCGACTATAGACCGCTGGGCCACCCCCAGGCACATACCAGCCGTAGATCTTCAGCCAATCCGGCGTGGTCAGATCAAGACGCTCATCCTCCTTAGCCGAAAGATAACGATAGGGAATCGGATCGAACTTGCCGAACAAGCCATTCGAAGCGTTCCACGACGTGGAGCTGACCTGATAATTGCGCAACCCCAAGTCGGCATGATAGGAATGCGACACGATGAACTCGGTATCGTGACATTGACCGCAGATCTGCATCGTGGAGGCCGGCTTGCTGCTCTCCAGGACGTTTACCCCCTCAGAATCCAGGATGGCATACGGCGGATGCAAAGGCGAGATCGTAGCAGAAGGCCCCGCTTTCTGCCTGGAAACCTCCTCACTTCTACCGCTTCCCATGCGGTCAACAAGAGGAACAGATCCTCAAATATCTACAGTGGAACAACACAATCAGTTAAGTTCGTCACAAGAGCACGTGACAGACATCATCTTTTTTATATAGCCCACCCTTGAGATCTGCTCCTAAGCCAACCCACTGCAACCGAGCATTTGCACAGAGATAAAACGTTGTTAATAAACCGTTCCATCCCGCTTAACAATCGAACAATACAATATCTAGCGAACATTATGGCTCTATCAGACTCCTCCTCGCTTCCATCCTCCCTGCACAGGAATCTGCCCACGCCGGTGTCAGTGGGCGATTTGCCTTCGTACGACTACCAAGTGCCGGTACAAACCCTGACCGAAGAAGTAACGCTTCATCTCGACAAACACCCCCACCTACCAGGCGTAATCCTGCTAGACGAGGGACGTCTTCACAGCGCCCTACCGCGCTCCCTGATCTTTGAGCGACTTGGCCATCGTTATGGTGTAGAACTCTTCTTGCGCAAGCCTATCTTGGAACTGCAGCAATTCCTGCGCAACCAAACCTATACTATCCCCGACCACATGAGCGTGAAAGAAGCTGTGCAGTTCGCCCTAAGCAGAAAACCAGAAGACCTATATGCTCCCCTGATTATCCTCTACGAAGATGGTCTTCTCCGTTTACTCGACATGCACACCTTGCTCCTCGCTCAGTCGCAGATCCTCGATAACGCCAATAACATCTTCAGCAGCATGAGCAGCATCGAAGAGGCGATTCGCGCCAATCAGCCGTTTAGCATGCTGATCGACCTGACCGTAGACACCATTGCACGACTAGTTCCTTACCATCGAGCCGGAATTTTCGTCAAACCCTCCCGCTGGATCCATCTGCCGCAACGACATTCCCTAGTCTACCGTCTGCGCGAGGACCTGGCAATGACGGCTCCCTTTCGCGCCGTTATGAACGCTTCCCAACCCATTCACATCACCAATACCGCTACATCACCGCTCTGGCAAGATGTAGACTCGCTAGGCAACCTGCGCGTCTGGCTGGGCGTCCCCATTCAAAGCCTCCTTGGATTCGAGGGCGTGCTCTCTCTAGGACGTCTCTCCGCCTCCCCGTTCAACGTCGAAGAGGTCGAACTGAGCAAGACCTTTGCCGGTTACTTGGGGCTGATCCTCTCCGGCTCACACCACAATCCGCGCTTCTCTTTCTACATGGATCGCCTGCGTAAACGAACCTCCTGGCTAGAGCGCTTCGAGAGCTAGAACTTTCCCCCAACGACTCAACCCCCCCAAACCTGCTTCTAGCCAGGCGCAAGAGACCTGCTTGCGCCGTATCCGAAAGATTCCTCCAGCCTCGTGCTCGTGCCTCCATCCCATGCAAAATCGCTTACAATATACGCCATGATAGGAGGCTTCTCATGGAACTCAGTCCCGCTATTCAACAACAAATCCTTCACTTCCAACGTGTAGAGATCACAGAACATCACATCTACAAACGACTGGCACGAGACATTAAATCCCCCGAAAACGCTCGCATTCTACAACAGATCGCCGATGACGAATTGAGGCATTACAATGGCTGGAAGAAGTATACCCATCAAGAGGTCCAGCCAAATTGGTTGATGGTTTGGTTCTACTACATCATCAGCTTGATCTTCGGCTTTACGTTCGGCGTCAAATTGATGGAGCGCGGCGAAGAGTCGGCCCAGAAAAATTATGCCGCCATCGCTGAAATCATTCCAGAAGCCATCGAGTACCAGAAGGAAGAAGACGCCCATGAGGAACAGCTGCTCGGGCTGTTAGACGAGGAACGGCTGCGCTATGCCGGATCAGTGGTTCTCGGCCTGAACGACGCCCTGGTAGAACTCACCGGCGCTTTGGCCGGCCTAACGCTGGCCCTGCAAGACGGCCGGTTGATCGCCCTCTCTGGCCTGATCACTGGCATCGCTGCTTCGCTCTCCATGGCAGCATCCGAATACCTATCTACTCGCTCCGAAGACACCGGCAAACACCCGATCCGCGCCGCCATCTACACCGGCCTGGCATACCTCATCACCGTTGCCTTGCTGGTCTCGCCCTACCTGATCAGCCCAGAGACTTACATCCTAGACCTGCTCATCGCCCTGACGACGGCCGTGGTCATCATTGCCGTCTTCAACTACTACATCTCCGTCGCCAAAGATGAACCCTTCCGCGAACGCTTCCTAGAAATGGCTGTGCTCAGCCTGAGCGTGGCCGCCTTCAGCTTTGGCCTGGGCTATCTGATCCGCCTCTGGCTAGGTATCGAGATCTAAATCCGACCTTCGGCATGAAAGTCTTAACGATTGATATCGGCACGGGCACTCAAGACATTTTCCTATACGATTCGACCCTCGACATCGAAAACGGTTTCAAACTCATCCTGCCCTCGCCCACCCTAATCGTGCACCGCCGCTTGAAAAGGCTGCTTCCGACCCGCACCCCCGTCCTGCTGAGCGGCTACCAAATGGGCGGTGGACCTTCGGCTTGGGCCATTGAAGAATACGTTCGCGCCGGCCTCCCGGTCTACATGACGCCGGACGCCGCCCGCACGATCAACGACGAACTGGAACAAGTCGCCGCCCTAGGCATCACCCTGGTCTCCGAAGACGAAGCCCGGCAACTTCAAGATCGCCTCGAACACATCGTCCTGAAAGACTTTGACTTCCCCCAAATTGCCGCCACCTTTCAACAATATGGCGTTTCCCTCGACGACCTATCCGCCGTGGCCGTAGCCGTCTTCGATCATGGAAACGCCCCGCCTGGCGTCTCCGACCGTCAATTTCGCTTCGACTATCTGGACCAACGCATTCGGGCGCACAACTCCCTGGCCGCCTTCGCCTATCCGGCCGAAGCCATCCCACCGATCCTGACTCGACTACAAGCCGTGGCCCGCTCGGCAGGAACCCTGCCCTGCCCCTTGATCGTAATGGACACTGCTCCGGCCGCCGTCCTCGGTTCCACCCTGGACCCGGTTGTGGCTGCCCGCCCCGAAGCCATCCTATGCAACATCGGCAACTTCCACACCCTGGCCTTCCGCATCACCCCTGAAGGCATCGCCGGCCTGTTTGAACACCACACCGGCGAGATCGACCGCCCCAAACTGGAACGCCTGCTCCGCAAACTGGCCGACGCAACCCTCACCCATCAGGACGTGTTTGACGATATGGGGCACGGCGCCCTGATGTACACCGATCGCCCGTTCCACTTCGAACACCATCCGTTCGACGTAGTGATCACCGGCCCCCGTCGCTCCCTATTTCGAACACCGTCGGACGGCGACCCAAATACCTTGCGTCCCTACTTTGCTGCTCCGTTCGGGGATATGATGATTGCTGGCTGTTTCGGTCTGCTAGTCGCAGCGGCTGAGCTCCTGCCCCACCTGGGCGAAACCATTCATGCTTCTCTGCGCAACCAAGGGCGTCCCTCCGCTCCCTGGGAGGTATAGGCCGGCGGGCCGGCCTCCGCCTGACAAGGCGGCTTGTTCTTCTAGCCGTTCGATCTGCTGATAAAATGGGGAATAGAGTCCTCCTTTCTCACCTGCCGGCGAGGGTGCCCCCGGCTTGGAGTCTCCTACTATGCTGCCCGATTTCCGCATCCGCCAACGAGATTACCTGCTTGAAATTGCCCGCATGCTCACGGAGGAACTCGACCTGGAGAAACTCCTGGCGCGTATCCTCCGCTTTGCGATTGAAATGCTGGCCGGCCAGGCCGGCCTGCTCGCCCTCAAGGAACCCGAAGGGTGGCGTGTCGCTGCAGCCCATGGAATCCGGCCGGCATTCCTCAACTACCTCTCCCCCTTGCTAGCCGAGGAAAAAGTGGCCGACCTCGACGTCAACGAACTCAACCGCCTGCTCAAAGAACTCACCTACACCGCCAGCATGGGACTGCTCAATGGCACCGGCCTAGCTCTGATCGCACATGGCCAAGTGATCGGCGTGATCTTCATCTTTCGCAGTTATCCCGACTTGTTCTCCGCCAACGATCGCGCCCTGCTCAGCTCCTTTGCCAATCAAGCCGCTATCGCCGTCTACAACGCTCGTCTCTACGGCGAAGTGATGCTGGAAAAACAACGCCTCGATGCCCTCCTCGACTCGGCAGCCGACGGCATCATCATTCTCTACGCCGATCTCACCATTGAACGGGTGAACGACGCCTTCGAGCGCCTCTACGGCCAGCCCGAACAGCACCTGATCAAAAAACCCCATGTCGAAGTGATCCGCTGGGCCCGAGAACCCCACGGCATGACCCTCGAGCAGGCCATTGCCGGCAGCTGGCCTCTCACCCCTCATGCTACCCTATACGTAGAAGGGGATCTCAAACGTCCCAACGCCTCCCCCTTACCGGTTGGAATCACTTATGCGCCCCTGCTGAGCAGCAAGGGAAAATTGCGCAACGTGATCGCAACCGTGCGCGATATCACCCACTTCCGCACCGCCGACGAAATCAAAAGCACCTTCATCTCAATCATCAGCCACGAACTCAGAACGCCGGTTGCCCTAATTAAGGGCTATGCTTCCACCCTGCGGCGCGACGATGCCCGCTGGGATAAGCGTACCATCAGCGAATCGCTGCAGGTGATCGAAGAAGAAGCCGATCGCCTCTCCAGAATGATTGACGATCTGCTGGACGCCTCACGTCTCCAGGCTGGCGGATTGAACCTCAATCGAGCCGACGTCTCGCTGCCGGCCCTGGCTCAGCGCGTGATTGAGCGCTTCGCTCCTCAATCCACGCGGCATCAACTGGTGGCCGATTTCCCCCCCAACTTTCCGGTCATCATCGGCGACGAAACGCGCCTCGAACAAGTGTTGGCCAACCTGGTATCCAACTCGCTCAAATACGCCCCGCAGGGCGAGATCCGCATCAGCGGGCAGGCGCGTCCCGATCAGGTGATCATCTGCGTCAGTGACCAGGGCCCCGGCATCGACGCCAAAGACCTGCCGCATATCTTCGACCGCTTCTACCGCTCCCCCACGGCAGCCAAGCACACCAAAGGGGCCGGCTTAGGGTTATATCTCGCACGCGCTATCGTCGAGGCCCACGGCGGACGCATCTGGGTAGATCCGCAACCGAATTCCGGCGCTCGCATCTGCTTCTCTCTGCCGCGCTGAACCATCCCCTAACCAGGTGCGGCTCGCCAAGCCTCGCCGTGGTACAATACCTTACATCTGAACTTTGCCAGCAAGGATCATCGGACATTTCCTATGCCTCAAACTCAAGTATCCTGTCCACGTTGCCGCCAACCCGTCCCCGCCCAAGTCGAACAACTCTTTGATGTCACCCACAACCCCGAAGCCAAGCAACGCTTGCTATCGGGGGCGTCTAACTATGTGCGTTGCCCCTATTGCGGATTCCAGGGCCGGCTGGCCACCCCAATCGTCTATCACGACAACGAGAAAGAGCTCCTGCTCACCTACTTCCCGCCCGAGCTTGGCCTTTCGGTGAACGATCAGGAGCGCATGATCGGCCCCTTGATCAAACAGGTGATGGATCGTTTGCCGCCTGAGCGACGCAAGGCCTACCTGTTCAACCCCCAAACCCACTTCACCTACGAATCGCTGATCGAGACCATCCTTGCCAAAGATGGGATCACGCCCGAGATGCTCAAGGCCCAGCAGGAACGTGTCTATCTCATTGAGCGCTTGCTGCAAGCCTCTGCGCCAGATGTTCGGGCTGAGATCATCAAGCAAAACGATCACTTGTGCGACGAGCAACTCTTCGCCTTGTTTAGCCGCCTGATTCAATCGGCTGCCCAGGGCCAACAAACCCAACTGGTCCAGACATTGACCGAAATCCAAGATCAGTTGATACGTGAAACCACCTTTGGTCGCCGTCTAAGCGAATCAGTTAACGAACTAGAAATCGCCTTAGAGAGCCTGAAAGAGGCCGGCGAACGATTGACGCGCGAGAAACTGCTTGACCTGGTGTCGGCAGCGCCCAACGATGCTCGCCTGCGAGCCTATGTTAGCCTGGCCCGCAACGGCATGGATTACGTGTTCTTCCAGATGCTGAGCGAGCGAATCGAACGAGCGGCCGGCGAGGAGCGCAAGCGGCTCGAAGAGCTGCGCGAGAAACTGCTCGATTACACCAACGAAATTGACCGCCAGATTGAAGCCCGCTACAAACAAGCCAAGCAATTGATCGATGATATCCTCAAGCAAGACGATATCGCTAAAGCGACGCACGAGCGCCTTCCTCAATTCACCCAGGAAGCGGTAGACATCGTACAGCAGCAACTGCGTCAGGCTTCGGAGAAAAACGACTACGTTACCATGGGCAAACTCCAGAAGATCATCGAAGTGCTGCGTGAGGCCAGTGCGCCGCCCCCCGAAGTGGCTTTGATCGAACAACTACTGGACGCGCCCAACGAAGCTACCGTCGAAAAGGTGCTCCAGGAGAACGAGTCCCTGGTGAACGATCAATTCATGGCAGCGCTGAACGCTTTAATAGTCGAAATGGAAGCGCAAGCAGAGAACAACCCCGAGGCAAAAGCGCTCGGAGAGAAGCTCAGCGCCCTTTACAAGACCGCCTTGCGATTCTCCATGAAGAAACAAATCGGGCGAGGCTGACCCTCGCCCTTTTTACACCCACAAGATCATTCAAACTTGATTTTACTGGAATTCTCGGCCGGCCCAGACGGCTTACCCTCTCTCCTCCCATAAGCGATCCGTCCTTGCGGCCATAATGAAATCGTTGCGATGCAACCCTCGAATAGCGTGAGTCCACCATTGCACAGTTACCCGCCCCCATTCAGTGATCAACAACGGATGATGGCCTTGCGCCTCGGCAAGTGCGCCGACGCGATTGGTGAAATCCAACGCCTCGACGAAGTTTTTGAAGCGAAAAACCCGTTGTAGGCGCGGTATTTCCCCTGACCGAATCACCTGCCAGTCGGGAACCTGTGTCAAAGGCTCGGCGATCTCAGCATCGCCGAGCGGTGGAATACCTCCTCGACAAGGGACACAAGACTCGGCGGCTAGTGTGCTCATGCCTCACGACCTCTCCTCAAAATTGTATCAAATTTCATCGCTTTCCGTTATCCTCCTCAACGCCATTGTCAAGACCTGTACGGCTCGATCGTACTCTTCGAGGACAAGGTGTTCGTGAGGGGTATGATCCAGATTCGAATCGCCTGGCCCATACACCGCTGCCGGACATTTCCAAATCGGCGCCACCAGGTTCAGATCAGAAGAACCAGTCTTGAAGACAAACGAAGGAGCGCCGCCCAGCGAACGGATTGCGTGCAACAGCGCCCGCACCGGCGCAGTGTTCTTCTCACATTCCCAGGCCGGCACAGGATAGCCGACCGGCCGCAGCTCCGCCCCTGGCAACAATTCTCTCAGCGTTTCATACCAATCGGCCGGCGAGAGATCTAGCGGCAGGCGAACCCCTAAACGCAAGCGCGCCCACTGTTGAAATCCATCCTCGCCGGACTCCAACCCACGCAAGGTGACCAAGAGCTGATCAAAGACCCGCCTGCGTTGAAGATTGAACTGCTCGACATAAGCGCGCACGCTCTGCCAGGCCTCCACAGCGGCTTCGGCAGCCGTCTGCTGACCGCCGGCCGTATGGGCCTGCTCACGCCGCACTGTGATCTCGGCCCAAGCCGAACCTTTATACCCCAATCCTACCCGATCCCAACGATTGGGCTCACCCACCAACAGCAGGTCTGGGCGATAGCGTTCCGCAATGAAGCGCGCCCCATCTGAATCGCGCTCTTCCTCCACTGCGCCGATCACCACCAACTGCCATCCGTCCCGCTGCCCCACCTCCGCCACGGCGTCCACAAAACAAGCCAAGGAGCCTTTGGCGTCCACAGCGCCGCGGCCGTAGAGCACCTCCCGTCCCTGCTCGTCCCGCTCGATCCGCACCTTGATCTCCCCGGGAACAGTATCGATGTGTCCTAGCAAAACCACCTGTCGTCCCCCCGCCGAAGAGCGACTCATCACTCCTATGGCGTTTCCTGCTCCGTCCACGAAGGCCTCTGTAAACCCCAGGGCGCGCATCCGCTCCACCAACCACATCACCGCTTCGTGCTCTTGACCGGAAGGGCTATAGCGTGAGACCAAGCCGAGCAACGTCTCTCTCATAAGCCAAACTCTTCCACCGTAGATGTGATCTCGCTTTGCAACACCTCGGCCAGCGCAGCGACCACTTGATCCAACTGATCGTAGGTGATCACCAACGGCGGCAGAAGTCGAAGAGTGGTTAGGCCGGCGTTCAGAGCGATCACGCGCCGCTCCAGCAACGCCTTGAGATAAGGAGCGACCTTACGCTTGAGCTCGATGCCGACCATCAAACCCAAGCCACGCACTTCACGAACCAATGGCGAACGGATCGAACGGATCTTCTCCAACAAATAAACTCCCTTCTCGGCGGCTTGGCGGGGCAGATCTTCTTCCAAGATAGCCGTCAGAGCAGCCACGGCTGCTGCACATGCAAATGGATTGCCACCGAAGGTAGAGCCATGCAAGCCAGGTGCCAGGTTGCGCACCGCCTGGCCGATCAACACTGCGCCCATCGGCACCCCGCCGGCCAGCGACTTGGCCACACACACCATATCGGGAACGATGTCGTGATGCTGATAGGCAAACATCTTGCCTGTCCGTCCGAAGCCGCTCTGCACTTCGTCAATGATTAACAGAGCGCCGCGTTCCGAACAGATGCAGCGGGCAGCCTGCAAATAGGCCGGATCGGCCGGATAAACCCCTCCTTCCCCCTGAACCACCTCCAACAGGACAGCGGCCGTCTTCTCGCCCACTGCGCGATCCAATGCCTCTACATTGTTAAACGGAACATGGGAAAACTCCGGCACCAACGGCTCAAACGGCTCCCGATACTTCTTATTCCACGTAGCCGAGAGCGCTCCAAACGTCCGACCGTGGAAGCTGCGCATGGCCGCCACAATCCCCTTGCGGCCGGTCGAGATGCGGGCAAATTTGATCGCCGCCTCGTTGGCTTCGGCCCCCGAATTGCAGAAAAACACCCGCGATAGCCCCGGCGTCAAGGAAGTGAGCAGTTGCATCAGCTCGGCGCGCCGATCGTTGGGGAACGTCTCAAACAACGTGATCAGGCGCGTTGCCTGCTCGGCGATCGCTGCCGCCACTTTTGGATGAGCGTGTCCTAGATTAGCCACTCCATGACCGGAAGAGCAATCAATGTACTCGTTTCCCTCGCTGTCAAACAGGCTAGCGCCCCGGCCGCGCACAATAGCGATCGACTGTTTGCTATACAACCCAGAAGTATGACGCTGTTCCACTTCGACGATGTTCATGACACTTCTCTCCTGTCTGATTTCGATCCCGCTTGATGATCGTCCGACAGATAGCTTTGACTCGTGATCCTCTACCTTCTCACTCGATCACCGTTCCCGCTCCGTCCAGCGCTTTAGAGATCGGATCTTCCACCCGCCCATCGGCGATCACCACGCGTTTCACGCCGCCCAGCAGCGCTTCGCCGGCTCCCAACACCTTCTTCTTCATCCGTCCCTGGGCCATTTCCAGCGCTTCCTCCAACCGAGTCTGGGACAGCCGGCGGATCACACTCGCCTCATCCGGAAAGCGCTCCATCAACCCAGGCGCGGCGGTGAGCAAGACCAGCGTCTCTGCACCCAAAGCAGCGGCGATCATCGCTGCGGCGCGGTCGGCATCCACGTTCAGCGCTTCGCCCTTGTGACTCACTGCCACCGGCGCCACGACTGGCACACACCCTAACCCTAGCAAGGCGCGCAAGATCTCCGCGTTGATCCGCTCGATCTTGCCTGTGTAATCATCGCGAATGATCTTGCGCTTGCCATTCTCCACGCTCTGAATGGCATCCTTGCGGGTTGCCACCATCAGCCGCCCGTCCAACCCCGAGAGACCGAAGGCGTTGACCCCAAGCGTTTGCAACTGTTCCACCAACAAAGCATTGACTTTGCCCCGCACTGCCATCAGGAAGATCTCCAGCGTCTTGCGGTCGGTGTAACGCGAGGTGTAGCCCGAAGGCGAAGTAATAAAGCGAGGCGGCGCGCCCAAGGCTTCGCCCAAGGCATTGGCTTCGGCTGAACCGCCGTGCACCAACACCAAGGTCCTGCCATGGGTCAACAAAGCCGCCGTATCGCGACAGATGGCCGAAAAATTTACCCCCTCTGTACCGCCTACTTTGACGACAACGATCGAATGATTACCCATATCGCCTCACCCCATGCTAAATCGGATGTAGCCCTGGAAACTCCAACCCCAGGGTCTCGTCCCAACCCATCATCAGGTTCAGGCATTGAACCGCTGTGCCGGCTGCGCCCTTCATCAGGTTGTCGATTGCACAGATAGAGACCACGTGCCGGTTGGCCTCATCCAACTCGAAGCCCAGATCGGCGTAATTCGAGCCGGCCACGATCTTCGGCTCTGGCACGCGATAGACGCCGCGCTGCTCCTTGACGATGCGCACAAACGGATTCTCGTTGGCGATCGCTCGGTACGCCTTCCACAAATCCTTCGTTGTGACCCCCGGCTTCACCTGAGCGTGGACCGTCGCCAAGGCGCCGCGCACCAGGTCCACTGCCGTCATGGTCAATGCCACATTGGGAAGGCCCATTTCCTGGATTACCTCTGCCGTATGACGATGACCAAACGCCGAGAAAGTGCGGATCACGTTTGCCCGCTCGGCGTGATGAGAACCGATATTGCCCTCGGCGCCGCTCTCCGACGATCCGACCTTGATCTCGACATAGATTGGCTGCTCAGTCTCGATCATCCCTGCCTTCACCAATGGCAACAGGGCCAGATTGGCTGCTGTTGCATTGCATCCCACGCCGCTGACATAGTTTGCTGTGCGAATGGCTTCGCGATGCAACTCGGGCAAGCCATAGACAAACTTCTCCAGCCACTCTGGCGCAGCATGGGGTTGCCCGTACCACTTCTGATATTCGGCCGCGCTGCGTAGCCGAAAATCGGCCGAAAGATCGATGACGCGATCGGCCAGGGCGGCATAAGTGGCGATCCGCTTTTGGGCCTCGCCGTGAGGCTGGGCCAAGAACAATACTTCCACGGATTCCAACTGCTCGGGAGCGGAGAACTTCAACTGGGTGCGCTTACGCAAATTGGGATGCACCTGATACACATACTCTCCGAGATGGGAACGCGACGTCGCCTGCCGAACCTCCACCTTCGGATGCCCAAGCAACAGGCGCAACAACTCTCCTCCGGTATACCCTGATCCTCCTACGATCGATACACTCACGCTCATAACCTCACCTCACTCCACGAGGATTGTCAAACCGCGCTCTGGATGGCAGCGCCTGGTGCGACCTGGCCTTCGCAAGCCACTCTCATGACATATGTCACAATGGCATCCGCAATGTCAATGCCGCTCACCGGCTGGAGAGTGTGAAACTCCACCGTGTGGTTGATCTCGTTCACCAAATACCCTCGCTCGGGATGTTCGATCAAGTCCACACCGAGCACGCCTCCACCGACTGCCTGCGCCGCCTGTAGGCACAGGTCCTCGATCTCGGACGTGATCGGACAGAGTTCCCCCTGACCGCCGCGGGCCGTGTTGGTGATCCAGTGATCCGACTTCCGATACATCGCGCCGATCACCCGATCACCGATCACGATCGCCCGAATGTCACGGCCGGGCTTTTCGATGTACTCTTGAATGTAGAACACCGAGTGCTGCACTGATCCCAAGGTGAACTTGTGCTCGAGCACCGCTTCGGCTGCGTCTCGATCGTTGATCTTGGCCAGCAAGCGTCCCCACGATCCGACCACAGGCTTGAGCACCACCGGATAACCAAACATCTCAATGATCTCCAAGGCCGATTCGGGGGAGAAGGCCACTGCGCTGCGCGGCTGAGGCACGCCAGCCCGAACCAACGCCGCTGAGGTCATCAGCTTATCGCCGCATATCTCAGCTACCTGAGCTGTGTTCACTGTTGGAACTCCAAAGGCATTCAAGATGCGCAGCGCATACAGGCCATTGGTGTAACTGATCGAGCGTTCCAACATGGCATCAAATGATTTCCAATACGACGCATCCGATAAATCAAAGTAGATCTGGCGGTCGTCCAGGCGCTCATAATCCACGCCCCGCTTCTCCATAGCGCCGAAGATCCATTTTTCTTCCACCCGCAATCGGGAATACAACACACCGATCTTTAGCCGACGTTGCATAGGATCCTTTCCTCCATTCGAGGCAGTTTATGACCGGTGAGGGAGAGGCTCACTGCGCCGGCCCGTGCTCCAGGCTTTCAAGGGAAGGTGGAGCGCAAATCGAATTGCGCCCCACCCCCATCGCTTCGCAGGCCACACACCTAGCTCTCACTCTCCCCAATCTTCCTGCTCCATCGGCGCCATCTCCAGCGTGAAGGGATTCATGCCGGTCACCTCCAGGTCTACGCCACAATCTGGGCAGACCACGATTTCTCCGACCTCGGTATTTTCATCCAACACGATTTCGGCAGCGCATTCCGGACAAGATGCAGTAGACATGGCTCATACTCCTTTCGTTGAGAATTGATGTCTGGGCAATCTCCTTCTGTATTACAGCTCAATTGTGCTAGGTTCCTTCCAGCAGCTTTCTCGCCTCCTGAATCTGGATTTGAACGGCTGTAGGCGCTGTGCCGCCGATAGCGGCTCGCCTTTCCACCGACCGCAGCGGATCAAACACCTCCGACATCTCCACCCCCGATACCCCACAGGCCTGCCACTCTTCGGGCAAGAGAGCCTCTAAGCTCACCCCTCTCTCTGCGGCCAGCCGTACAGCACGACCCACCGCCCCATGCGCTTCCCGAAAAGGAACCCCTTTGCGCACCAGGGCATCGGCCAGATCGGCGGCCAACATGGCCGAGTCGATGGCAGCGCGCATCCGCTCGGGGGAAACGGTGATGGTCCCCAGGGCGCCAGAGAGGGCCGGCAGGACGGTCAACAAAATATCAGTGGCCTGAAAGACAAGCGCCTTGTCCTCTTGCAAGTCCTTGTCGTAGGTCGAGGGCAAGCCCTTGAGCAACGTCAACATGCCGGCCAGCAGGCCGATCAAGGCGCTGGCCTTACCGCGGGCCAGCTCAAACAGATCGGGGTTCTTCTTCTGCGGCATCAAGCTGGAACCGGTGGAAAACGCATCGGCCAGGGTGAAAAAGCCGAACTCGGACGTGGTAAAGATCACCATCTGTTCGCTCAGCTTGCTCAGGTGGACCCCTACCATGGCCACACAGAACAGATATTCGACAACAAAGTCGCGATCCGAGACGGCATCCAGGCTATTCGGCGCCGGCCCGTTGAACCCCAAGGTTTGCGCTAGCCAAGCGCGATCGATCGAAAAGCCGCTGCCGGCCAAAGCGCCACTCCCCAAAGGCAAGATGGCTACCCGTTTACGCAAATCGGTCAGGCGTTCCCGATCCCGTTGGAATGGCCAGAAATGGCTCATCAACCAATGGGCCAGCGTCACCGGCTGCGCCCGCTGGAGGTGAGTGTAGCCGGGCATCAACGTGGTAAGATGTTGCTCGGCCTGCGCGACCAACGTGGACTGCAATTCGGCGATCGCCCCCTGTATGAGCGGCAAGGTATCGAGCATCCACAAGCGAAAGTCGGTAGCCACCTGATCGTTGCGGCTGCGTCCAGTGTGCAATTTGCCGGCTGTGAGTCCGATCAGCTCCCCCAAGCGCCGCTCGACAGCGGTATGAATGTCCTCATCGCCCTCTGCAAACACAAACCGTCCTTCGGCAAACTCTTGGGCAATGGTTTCCAAGCCGGCCCGGATCGCCTGATGCTCATCCTGGCTCAGAACTCCGGCCCGAAGCAAAGCGCCGGCCCAGGCGATCGAAGCGCGTACATCCTGATCGGCTAACCGTTGATCCACCGCCAACGAAGCGTTCAATCGCCAAGCGCGCTCATCCATCTTGCCCGAAAATCGTCCGCTCCACAACGTCATCTGCTGGCTCCTGGCTCCTATCCAACGTTCCATTAATCGCGCTTGAAGCGCGAATAATCGGGCTTAGGCAGGTCCATCCCTGCCACCGGCAAGCCGTTGAGAGCGCGCACCTTGAGCGAGAGACCGAACAGGCGGATAAACCCCTCGGCGTGGCTCTGGTCATACACATCTTCCTGGCCAAACGTGGCGAAATCCTCGCGATACAAGCTGAACGGCGACTTGCGGCCAGCGCTGAGGATATTCCCTTTGTAAAGCTTCAACCGCACCGTGCCGGTTACCGGTCCCTGCGTAGCGTTGACAAATGCATCCAGCGCCTCGCGCAGGGGTGTAAACCACAGGCCATAATAGACTAACTCGGCATACTTGATGGCAACCATTTCCTTAAAATGGGCCGTCTCGCGGTCCAACACCAACGATTCCAAATCGCGATGGGCATAATACAAGATCGTGCCACCGGGCGTTTCATACACCCCGCGCGATTTCATCCCCACCAAGCGGTTCTCCACCAAGTCCACCCGCCCAATGCCATGCGCGCCGCCCAGGGCGTTCAGTCGTTCCAGCAGCGCTACCGGCTCCAAGCGCTCTCCGTTCACGGCGATCGGCGTTCCGCTCTCAAAGTCGATTTCCACGTATTCCGGCTCATCAGGCGCATTCTCCGGCGAAGTGGAGATTTGGAACATGCTCTCTTCCGGCTCGTTCCAAGGATCTTCCAGCGGCCCTCCTTCATGCGAGAGATGCCAAAGATTGGAATCGCGACTGTAGATCGACTTGATGGTAGCTGTCACCGGCACATTGTGCTTGGCCGCATAGGCGATAGCATCCTCTCGCGAACGAATCTCCCACTCCCGCCATGGGGCGATGATCTTCAACCGCGGGTCGAGCGCCATCACAGTCAACTCAAAGCGCACTTGATCGTTGCCCTTGCCGGTAGCGCCGTGCGCCACTGCATCAGCCCCCACCTGATGGGCCACGTCCACCAAATGCTTGGCGATCAGCGGACGTGCCACCGAGGTCCCCAGCAGATACTTATGCTCATACACCGCCCCCGCCCGCAACATCGGAAACAGATACTCCGTGACGAACTCCTCGCGCACATCGCGCAAGAGAAATTGAGAAGCGCCGCTCTTAAGCGCCTTTGCCTCCAGACCTTCCAGGTTCTCGTCCTTCTGCCCGAGATTGGCGCAGAAGCAGATCACTTCGCAGCCATAGTTCTCGCGCAGCCAGGGGACAATCACCGAAGTGTCTAGGCCGCCCGAATAGGCTAGGACAACTTTTTGGACAGAAGGTTTGCTCTTAGGCATAAGCCAACTCCTATGTTTAGAGAAATAAAACAACCCCTCCGAGAAGGAAGGGCTGTTTTGGATACCCATGATTATGCCGGCGCCATCATCCAAAACAGAGCAACCCGCCTTCTCGGCGAGAAGCGGACTTAGGACGACGGACGCGAGGCAAAGACACTATGACCATGTTGCGGCGTATTTTACCAGTCCTCGGTCATCTGTCAACCCCTGCGGGGCTTGTTCAATAAGTCTTTTTATTGTATGATACTTTGCATGCGAAGAGTGATTTATTCGCCTAAACAGGTCTTTCAAGCGAGCCTGAGATTGGTCGGGGAGGCATTTCGGGAGAAGTGGCAAGGCAAGAGAAGGCCGCAATTTACCGGAAGCGTCTATAGGCTCACAGTCGGCTGTGCCTGCTCATTCGCTATTTTCCGAAGGCTCGGTGGCTACTGATCGAAGCTGTGCAGGTCGGTCCAGGCTACGATTCGGATGCCAAATTAGGTCAGAAGGCGCTGGCGCAGGAAGACTTTTTGTCGGGAACCTGTTCAGCCGATGCGGGGGTTGATGCCAGTCCGATCTTCGAACAGGCTGACCGTGCTGGTACAGGCGATCATCCGGCCGAAACACTGTGGAATAATCCGAGATCCCTACCGACAGTGGGCTCAAGAGCGGTTCAACCCGTCAGGTGTATCGCCTGCGGACGGTAATAGAGTTTACAATATCTATCGGCGTCGATTGGACAACCCTACAAAGTCGACCCTTACTGATGTCGTGGCAGCCCACTCTACCAATGCTCACCCTTACTTGCCAGGAGATAGCGACCGAATGTCTTTCCGACTGAGAGCTCCCTTTCAACCAATGGGGGATCAACCCGAAGCGATCCGCCAATTAGTAGAGGGCGTGCGCAAGGGGATGAAACACCAGGTGTTGCTCGGCGCCACCGGTACCGGCAAGACCTTCACGATTGCCTCAGTGATTCAGGAACTACAACTACCGACCCTGGTCATGGCACACAACAAAACATTAGCTGCTCAACTTTATGCCGAATTCAAAGAATTCTTCCCAGATAACGCCGTAGAGTACTTTGTGTCGTACTATGATTACTACCAACCGGAAGCATATGTGCCACGCTACGATCTGTATATCGAGAAGGAAACCGAGATCAACGAGGAGATCGAACGCTTGCGGTTGGCTGCAACGGCCGCTTTGATGTCACGGCAGGACGTGATCATCGTCGCTTCCGTATCGTGCATCTACGGATTGGGATCGCCGGAGGAATTCGGCAAAGGGGTGGTGACTCTTGAGGTCGGAGAAGAATATCGTCGCAACACATTGATCCGTCAACTAGTGGCCAGCCAGTATCAGCGGAATGACCTGGAACTGCGAGGCGGCACCTTCCGAGTGCGGGGAGACACCCTAGAAATTATGCCGGCCTACGAAGATCGCCGGGCCTACCGCATCACTCTCTTCGGCGACGAGGTAGAACACATCCTCCAATTCAACCCACTTACCGGTGAAGTATACGTCGAACCCAAGCAGATCGCCATCTTTCCAGCCAAACAATATCTTACCGCAGCCGACAAATTGAAAGACGCAATTGCTGATATTGAAGCGGAATTGGAGCAGAGAATAGCTTTTTTCAAGAGCCAGGGCAAATTGCTGGAAGCTCAGCGCCTCGAACAGCGCACCCGCTACGACATCGAGATGCTCAAGGAGGTGGGATACTGCACCGGCATTGAGAACTACTCACGCCATTTGGATCGCCGGCCCCCGGGCAGCCACCCGTGGACCCTGATGGATTTCTTGCCCCGAGAATACCTACTGGTGATCGACGAGTCCCATATGACCATCCCCCAAATCCGAGGCATGTATCACGGCGATCGCTCCCGCAAGGAAACTTTGGTGGAATATGGCTTCCGCTTGCCCAGCGCCCTCGATAACCGGCCGCTGACCTTTGAAGAATTCGAACAGGTGATGGGATATACGATCTATACCTCGGCCACCCCGGGTCCCTATGAACTGGAGCGCGCTGAGCAGATTGTGGAACAGATCATCCGCCCCACTGGCCTGGTAGACCCAGAAGTGGAGGTGCGTCCGACCCGTGGTCAGATTGACGATCTCGTCAAGGAAATTCGCGCCCGTGTGGAGGTTGGGGAGCGCGTCCTGGTCACCACGCTGACCAAGCGCATGGCCGAGGATTTGTCCGATTATCTGACCGAACTGGGGATCAAAGTGCACTACCTCCATTCCGAGATCGACACCATCGAGCGCGTGGGCATCCTACGGGATCTGCGCCTGGGGGTATTTGACGCGGTGGTGGGCATCAACCTGCTGCGCGAGGGGCTCGACCTGCCCGAGGTGTCCCTCGTCGCCATCCTGGACGCTGACAAGGAAGGATTCCTGCGTTCTGAGACAGCGCTGATTCAAACTATCGGGCGGGCGGCGCGCCATATCAATGGACGGGTGATCATGTACGCTGATCGCATCACCAACTCGATGCAACGCGCCATTGACGAGACCAATCGTCGAAGAGCCAAGCAGCTTCGCTACAACCAAGAACACGGGATCACGCCCGTGAGCATCCGCAAGGAGATTCACGACCTGACCGAGCAGATCGCCACCAAGGCTATAGCCGAAGCGCGCGCCGAGTATCGCGTCCATCGTCGTGAAGCGGCTTCTCGCGAGGAGTTGAAACGAATCGTAGCCGAACTGGAGAAGCAAATGAAAGAAGCCGCCCGCAACTTGGAGTTTGAACGGGCGGCGGCTCTGCGCGATGAATTGTTCGAGTTAAAAGCCTTGTTGGCCAATGAAGAAAACCTCAAGCCCTGGGAGCGCTTGAAGTGGCTAGCCGGTGAGGAGTAAGCGTGCAGTGCGTTATGCTAATCTTCTCCTTCAGCCAGGGACCCTCCGCTAACGATCTGATCGATGCGCTCAAGCACGTCGGGGGTGAGTTTCGGAACGACCTTCAAAGCCTGTAAGTTCTCTCGCAGCTGTTCTACCCGACTAGCCCCCAAGATCACCGTGCTGACATGGGGATTACGGACGCACCAGGCAATCGCCAACTGAGCTAGCGAGCAGTCTAGTTCGCGAGCTATCGGGATCAGCTGTCGAACCTTTTCGAGCTTTTGTTGGTCGGTCAGCGAATCACGTAGCCATTCATAACCAGGCAGCGCTCCACGACTGCCTTCAGGGATGCCTTCTAAATATTTGCCGGTGAGCAGGCCAGAAGCCAACGGCGACCAGATAGTGGCCCCTAGGCCGATGTCCTCGTAGAGGCGAGCATATTCTCGTTCCACGCGCTCACGATGGAACAAGTTGTACTGGGGCTGTTCGGTCACCGGTTTGTGCCAACCGTACTTGTCACAGATCGACCAGGCTGCTCGAATCTCATCAGCGCTCCACTCCGAGACACCCCAATAGATGGCGCGACCGGATTGGATGATGTCGTGCATGGCATGGGCCGTCTCCTCGATAGAGGTATTCGGATCGGGACGGTGGCAGAAGATAAGGTCCACATAGTCCAGCCCGAGGCGGCGGAGGGAACCGTCAATGCCTTCGATCAGGCGCTTACGATTGAGAGTGTTGCGCTCGTTTGGGCCGTCATGCAATCCCCAGTAGAATTTGGTAGAGATCAGATAACTGGAACGACGCCAGCCGAGCTCCTTTAGGGCAGCTCCCATGATTTCTTCGGATTTTCCCAAAGCGTAGACTTCAGCGTTATCAAAGAAGTTCACGCCGGCCTCGTAGGCGGTCTGCATCAGCTTGACCGCAGCATCAACGCTCAACTGATGATGAAAGGTCACCCACGAACCAAGTGAAAGGACGCTGATCTTGATGCCGGCGCGTCCTAGACGACGATATTCCATGTCCATAACAGTGCACCTCTCTAGGCTGGATTTCGAGGAAACTCTCGCAGGGCAAGGGAATTATACCCCCAGACCATCTGCAAGATTTCGTGCTTTCTTTGTGCGTTCTTCACAAAAACTTTACATCACTTTGCTATGCTCAAAGCGAGAATCTTCTGCGAAAGGAGCTTGACATGTTCAAGAAGACGATGGTTTGGACAACGATAGCGATTATGCTGGCCATATCAGCCTTTAGTGTGGGTTGTACGCCGGCAAACGCCGCTACCTCTTCGTCCGGCACGCTTACCCCACAGCCTACAGCCCAGGCTACAGCACCGAGTACGTCGCTATGGCCACCCTATGGATTTGATTTCCAATATGACTATGGTCCAAAATGGAAATGGGACGACGATGGGCCAATTCACTTCTACGTCGTCCAAGCCTTTGCCGAAAAGACCGGTCTATCGGTTGATCAGGTGAACGCCCAACTCGCAGCTGGCAAACCCCTGGCCCAGCTCGCCCTGGAACAGGGCATTCAGCAGGACAATCTACGAACCTTCCTGCTCGAAGTGTACAAGTTGGGCCTAGACAAAGCTGTAGCCGCCGGCGTGATCACCCAGGTGCAAGCCGATTGGATGTATCAACGCCTAGAGCAGCGCCCGTGGATGCCTGGCCCGCATCCTCGATACGGTTATGGTCCAATGTGGGGGTGGGGCAGGGACAGCTATGGGCCAATTCTTCTCTACGTCATCCAAGCCTTTGCCGAAAAGACCGGTCTGTCGGTTGACCAAGTGAACGCTCAACTTGCAGCCGGCAAGCCCCTGGCCCAGATCGCCTTGGAGCAGGGGATCGGGCCGGACAACCTGCCAACCTTTCTGCTCGAAGTGTACAAGTTGGGCCTGGACAAGGCGGTAGCGGCCGGCGTGATCACCCAAGAGCAGGCCGATTGGATGTATCAACGCTGGCAAGGATGGGGCTTTGGCCCTGGTCGCTGCTCGCAATGTGGATACGGCCCCGGACCCGGACGCGGTCGTGGCTGGGGGCGCTGGAAGAACCCCAACTGGGGCTATCCGTCGCCCTAGGGAATCCCCGCGAGTCTCCCTGCCTGCTCATTAACGAGTGAACGAGCGAGCGCAGAATTTTACCCCCTCTGCGCTCTTCTTGTTCCTTGACTCCACTACAAAAAATTGTTAACCGCCAAGATCGCAGAGTCCGCAGCGACTTTACAACGACGGACTTTGCGCTCTCTGTGCTCCCTACGGTTGGTTTCCAGTGGGCTCATCTGTAATCTGCGGCAATCCCCTTCGCTTTTTCCTCCAACCCCTGCAACTCAGCTAACATGGATTCAGCCAGGGCAAGATCGTCCAATGATTGAAGATTGACACGCACGTTGTAAGCTGCGGCGGCAAGGGCGGCGTGCGCCAGGGTGAGAGCGACGAGGGCATCGCTGCGGGCGTTGACGTTCCCATGCTGGAGGCACTTCACAGCCAGTTCCATTACTTTTACCGAATAGTCGGCCACCTTCAGAGGAACAGAAGCAGCATCCAGCGCAGCGCGCTGGATGGAAGCCGCCCGTTGAGATTGCTGTTCTGGGGTCTCCTTAGGCAAGCGATGGGCAGCCATCAACGCCTCAAAGGCAGCTGCGTCATCGTCCACCGCTTGGGTCAAGTCGGCGCGCAGGCCCTCGGCCAGAGTGCGGACGACCTGCATCTCGGTCTCCACGGCGGCGTATTTCTTCTTGCCTATCGACAAGCCGGCCACCATCGCTACCAGCGCCGCAGCCATGGCAGCCACATAGGCAGCGGCCGAGCCCCCGCCCGGGGTCGGCATGGGAGCCGCTAACTCGTCCAGGAAGGACGCGGCCGGCGTCGGAGGGGCCGAATCGGCCTGGGCGGCAAACCAGCGCGTTTCCAGGATCTGATCCTTCTCAAATTGATCGAGCTGCAGGTACCATATCGCCGCATCGATCAACGCTTCTTGGGGGATCAAGCCCACCGCTTCGGTGTGATGAATCGCCGTCCCATAGCGTTGGGCTTCGCGGCGGATCAGTTCCACCACTCGGGCCAAAGGCGTCTCGCGAAAATTGGTCAAGTTCATCGACACCTGGGCGCGGCCGGCCACCGACAACCCCAACGCCTTCACGTAGCGCAGGCCTCCCGACGAATGGCGCACCGCTTTGGCGATCGCCTTGGCCACGCTCACGTCATCGGTGTTCAGATATACATTGAAGGCAATCAGCGGAGGCCGCGCTCCGATCACGGTTGCCCCGGCCGGCCCAACCTGTTTTGGACCAAAGTCAGGATCGCGCTCCGGATTCATCCCCATCTCTACCTTAAGCGCCTCGTACTGACCGCGACGGATGTTCTCCAGGTTCACCCGCTCGGGTCGAGTAGCGGCCGCTTCATAGAGATAGACCGGAATGCCTAGCTCGCGCCCCACTCGCTCCCCCAACCGCCGAGCTAGCGCCACGCATTCCTCCAAGCTCACATCCTGTAGCGGCACGAAGGGCACCACATCGGTTGCCCCGATGCGCGGGTGTTCACCGACATGCTTATCCAGGTCAATCCGCTCGGCTGCCTTTTGAATGGCCCGGAAGGCGGCTTCTTCCACGGCTTCTGGCGGACCGACGAAGGTCAGCACCGTTCGGTTATGGTCCAAGTCCGACGACCGATCCAACAAAACGACCTCCGGCACCGAACGGACAGCGGCGACGATCTGATCGATCACCTCCGGCCGCCGCGCCTCTGAAAAATTAGGAACACACTCCACCAAAGGACGTTTCATAACTACGACTCCTCAATCTGGACGATAAGCGGGTCGCGCTCCCCCGCGACCCGCTCTACACCCGAACAAAACGTTTCAAAGGGAGCTCACTTATCAAGCAGCGCTGCCACGCCAGGCAATTCCTTGCCTTCCAGGAATTCCAGCGAAGCGCCGCCGCCGGTGGAGACATGAGTCATCTGCTTGGCCACGCCAGCCTTCTTCACAGCGCTGGCGCTATCACCGCCGCCAATCACCGTGATGGCGCCGGATTCGGCCAACATGCGAGCCAGGGCAAACGTCCCTTCAGCGAACTTGGGGAACTCAAACACGCCCACCGGTCCGTTCCAGACGATCAACTTGGCGCCCTGCAAGGCAGCCTTATACAACTCCAGAGTCTTTGGCCCCACGTCCATCGCGCGCCAGCCCGGCGGGATCTGATCCGCGTCCACCACTTGGGCATTGGCGTCGGCGCTGAATGCGTCGGCCACCACCAGGTCCACCGGCAGGAGAATCTTGTCGCCGGCCTTCTCAAGGAGGGCACGAGCGACATCCAGCGAACCGGTCTCCACCAGGCTCTCCTGCATGTTGTACCCCTTGGCAGCCAGGAAGGTATTGGCCATGCCACCGCCGATGATCAGCTTGTCACACTTGGAGAGCAAGTTCTCCACTACCAGGATCTTATCGCTGATCTTGGCCCCGCCCAGGATGGCGATGTAGGGGCGTTCCGGATTGGACGTGGCGCGGCCCAGATACTCCAGCTCTTGCTCCATCAGGAAGCCGGCCACCGCTGGCAGAAAGCGAGCCACGCCTTCCGTGGAAGCGTGCGCGCGGTGGGCGGATCCGAAAGCATCGTTCACATATACCTCACCCAAAGTTGCCAGCTGTTTCGCCAACTCCAGGTCGTTCTTCTCTTCGCCCACATGGAAGCGGGTATTCTCCAGCATCAGCACCTCACCGGGCTGCAGTTCCCGGGCCATCTTTTCCACTTCCGGCCCCACGCAATCCGGCGCCATCTTGACCGGCCGGCCCAACAGCTGCGAGAGCACTTCGGCGGCCGGCTTCAGGCTGAACTCAGGGTCGGGCCTCCCTTTCGGTCGTCCCAAATGGCTCATCAAGATCACCGAAGCACCCTGATCCAGGACGTATTGAATGGTGGGCAACGAAGCGCGGATGCGCTTATCGTCGGTCACCTGGCCGTTGGCCATCGGGACGTTAAAATCCACGCGCATCAACACCCGTTTGCCCTTGAGATCGATATCACGTACCGTCTTCTTGTTCATTTTGCACCACCTTCAACAAAACTACACAGGGTTGTGTCTCTGCCCATCATGGGAAACCTCTTGCCCATGAGGGAGCAGGAATGATCGTTCCCCATGCCCACAGAGGACCACCCAGGCATCCACAAGTGGGCTGCTAACGAAGAAGTTGGCGATCGTCCTCTGCTATCGATCGCCAACCTCATCCTTTACAAAGACTTGGCCACCAACGCCGCCAGGTCTGCTGTGCGGCAGGCGTAGCCCCATTCGTTGTCGTACCAGGCGACCACCTTGATGAAATTGCTCTTCTCCTTGCCGAGCACCATGGTGAACGGCAAATCCACCAAGCAGGAATGGGGATCGCCTTTGAAGTCAATCGAAACCAGCGGCTCCTCCACAGCCTGTAAGATGCCTTTCAGGCGCGGCTCGCCGGCCGCCTGGCGATAGGCCTCGCGCAGCTCCTCAGTGGTGATCTCGGCCTCCAGCTCAGCGGTGAAATCTACCACCGAGACCGTAGACGTGGGCACGCGCAGCGCATAGCCATCAAACTTGCCGGCCAGGTCGGGGATCACCAGCTTGAGCGCCTTAGCCGCACCAGTCGTGGTGGGGATAATGCTCATCGAAGCCGCGCGAGCCCGGCGCAAGTCAGAGTGCGGTAGATCAAGGATGCGTTGATCGTTGGTATAGGCGTGGACGGTGGTCATAAATCCACGGCGAATCCTGAAGCGGTCATGAACCACCTTGACGGCCGGGGCGAGGCAGTTCGTGGTGCACGAAGCGTTGGAGATGACATGGTGCACCGCCGGATCGTACATATCCTCGTTCACCCCAAGCACAACCGTCAGGTCTTCACCTTCGGCTGGAGCAGTGATGATCACCTTCTTGGCGCCGCCATGAATGATATGATTCTCGGCGCCTTTGACCACCTTACCTTTCTTATTCACGCCGTCCTTCTTGACGGTGAACACGCCAGTGGCCTCGATCACGATCTCGACGCCTAGGTCGCTCCACTTGATGGCAGCCGGGTCGGTCTCCTTGAAGGCATATACCTTCTTCCCGTCCACGAGGATGCCATCCTGCGCCTCTTCTACCACACCGTTGAAGCGGCCATAGTTCGAGTCATAGCGCAACAGATGTGCCATGGTCTTCATATCGCCGATGTCATTGAAAGCAACGACTTCCAATTCATTCGGATACATATCCCGGATGGCTTTGAACGCTTGCCGTCCGATGCGTCCGAACCCGTTAATGCCAACTTTGACTGCCATGAGAACCTCCGGATAGCTAGTTTGTGATTTATTTCACAAGAAGGGATTGTATCAGAAAACCCTGATTTGGCAATATATTTGGGTATTCTACCTCAGAAACGGATAGGTTATCCTTAGACGCCGCCGATTTTTTTCATAAGCTTAACAATCTTCATGCCGAACAGGTCACGGTTTTCGATCCGAGTCGCTAGAACGCTTGTTCAAAAAAGCTTGTATCGCCGAACGGAACGTGGACGAGCGAACAGCCCGCTCGCGAAATTGGCGAGCCAGCAAGCCAACTTCCTCAGCCGGTAGACGGCGGGATTGTTGGACGAATAGCAACCCCTGGGACAGGGCAACGGGGTCAAAGGAAGCGATCTCGGTTGCCAAACGCAAGGCCGTTTCGAGCACTTTTTCGGCCGGCGCCAGGCGATGCACCAGGCCCCATTCATACGCCTCGCTGGCCGAGGCCACCCGACCGGTGATAGCCAGCTCGGTCGCACGTCGTTCACCGATAGCGGCCACAATCGAGCGAAAAGCCACATATGGCCACATCCCGATATGGATTTCGGTGGAGCAAAAGCGCGCATCTTCAGCGGCCACCACCAAGTGTGCTGAGGCTACCAAGGCCACCGCCCCACCAAACACAGCGCCATGCACAGCAGCCACGATCGGCTTCGAGTAGCGCAATCCCAGTGTGAACAACTCCTCATGCACGTCGGCCTGGCGCAGGAAGTCCGGTTCCAACACTTCACTCAGGTCCATCCCTGCTGAAAAGGCCGGCCCGGCCGCATCGAGTACCACTACCCGCACCTGCTCATCGGCCTCGGCCTGGCGGAACACCTTCAAGAGCTCATGGCACAATGCCAGGCTAAGCGCATTGCGCTTCTCCGGTCGATTGAGCGTGATGCGAAATACACGCCCATGACGCGCAGTCAACACCAGGGAACCTCTAGGGGCGTTCATGCTTCGTCGTCTATTACCTTCCCAGTAGCATGGCTGAATCGGCTACTTTAGCGGCCCAGTTCGCTCGTAAAACAGGTCTATGATAACCTGGGCCAGCTTATGGGGATCGTGCCGCCAGGGATATTCCTCGTCCAACAGATCGGCGCAATACAAGCGTGAATCGGACAAAGTCCGGTCGTCTATCCTCACCCATTCCACATTAGCCGGCAGAGAATTGGGTGTTTTGTTGTTGCACAGGATAATGTCAAACAAATCCTCTCCCATATGCTGTTCCAGAGCGCGCACATGATCGTGGCAGGAGTATTGATCGGTTTCTCCACGCTGAGTGGCAATGTTGCAGACGAAGATCTTGACAGCCCGGCTGGCCTGAATAGCCGCAGCCAGGTCGCGCACCAGCAAATTGGGAAGGATGCTGGTATACAGACTGCCCGGCCCGACGATGATCAGATCGGCGTTCAGGATGGCATGCAAGACCGGAGGAAAGGCCGGCGCGTCGTTCGGCTCAAGCCACACTCGGCGCACCCGGCCGGCTGCCTCGGGGATGTTGCTCTCGCCCTCCACCCGCACCTCGTTGCCCAAATGAGGCAGCTGCACGTCGGCCACCAACTTCACATCATGCAAGGTAGATGGGAGCACGCGACCGCTCACCGAGAGCACGCGCCCCGATTCGGCTACTGCCTGTTCAAAACTGCCAGTGAGATCGCTCAGGGCCGTGATGAAGAGATTGCCAAACGAATGGCCGGCCAAACCCGGCTCGCCGCTAAAGCGATACTGAAAGAGCTGGGTGAGCATGGCCTCATCGTCTGAAAGAGCGGCCAAGCAGTTGCGAATATCGCCGGGCGGCAAAATGCCAAAGCTATCCCGCAAGCGACCGGACGATCCACCGTCGTCGGCCACGGTGACGATAGCCGTCAAGTTACGGGTGTAGTGCTTGAGGCCGCGAAGCAAGGTAGATAACCCGTGCCCCCCACCGATAGCCACAATGTGCGGCCCCCGAGAGCGCCGACTGTATTCCGCCACCTGATCCAACACCTTGTGACCGGGTGGGACGAACGGGCGCAGCAACGCCCGATTCAGCCCCCAAATCCCATAAGCCGTGATCGCTAGACCGATCCCGCCAAACGCCAACACGCGCACCAAACGCGGCAAGAAGCGCAAGGAGGCCAGCGAGAGCGCATCCAGGATCAGCGGATTGGTGTATTCGGCGCGATATAAATCAAGAAGAAACAGAGCCAACCCGACCGCCAGAAAGGTAATCCCAACCAGGGTGACAAGCATCCAGCGCTTCACCCCCAGCCCGGGCAGAAGCCAATCGAGTAGGGTCTGATTCGGTCCACGCAGGGGTTTTGGTTTTTGCATGGGGAAGAATATAGCAGGGTTCAAAAAGAGAGTCAACAGATTTTCGGATGATTCAACAAAACTCGAGTTTAGACAAAATTGGGGCGGTTCTGCCCTTGAGCAAAACCGCCTTTTGGTAGAAACTTGGGATTGTGAACACTCCAGCTTCTACCAGAGAGAACATTAGCAGACTTATCGCATTT
>Ga0116210_1000155_pt1 | contig 72248 bp, 48 predicted proteins | sample TshhotsprinmetaG_FD_94483 | JGI IMG/M metagenome (GOLD analysis project Ga0116210, IMG submission 94483) | Hot spring microbial communities from South Africa to study Microbial Dark Matter (Phase II) - Tshipise hot spring metaG | ecosystem: Environmental > Aquatic > Thermal springs > Hot... | reverse complement strand
GCGATCATTGGCATTTTGATTGCGCTACTTTTGCCGGCCGTGCAGGCAGCCCGCGAGGCAGCTCGGCGCAGTCAGTGTACGAACAATCTGAAGCAGATCGGATTGGCGCTTCACACCTATGCTGATGTGAACAAAGGATTACCACCGCTGTCGGTCCGCTTCACCTGGTATACCAACAGTTGGGAAACGCAGCATCTAGCTTGGCGGACCCGGCTGTTACCGTATCTGGAACAGCAAGCGATTTATGCTCAGGTGGACTGGATCAGCCGGCAGGTGTGGAATGTTCAACCGGGCCTGACGATCCGAAATATCGATCTGGCTGTTTTTCGCTGTCCGAGCGATCGCAGTGGTCGCCCGCCGGGAACCAGCACCAGTTGGGCCCCCACCAATTATGTGGCTAATCAAGGAGCCCATGATTGCACGGATTTGTGCACCAGCAGCAGTTTTACAACAAACGGGGCGCTCACCCGCGGTCTTTTTGCAGAGAATTGGTCTCCGACCTTTGCGGATGTCATCGACGGAACGTCCAACACCCAGGCTGTTTCTGAATGTATGATCAACGAGCCGTGGGTTTGCCGGGCAAGTTGTTCGGGGAATATGCCGGCGTGCGTCTCGGGGACCGATGGCGTCACGCTAACCAGTAATGAAGAGGCTTATCGCGGCTACAGTTGGTTCCGGGGGTATGCCGGTTATGAATCTTCTTACAGCACTTTGATGGCGCCGAACGACCGGCTGACGCGGAACCACGACTGCATGAGTAGCTCCACTCGGAATGTCCATGCCGCACGGAGCCGACACCCCGGCGGTGTGATGGTGGCTTTGGCGGACGGCTCCGTTCGTTTCATCAGTGAAACCATCGATATCGCGGTGTGGCGGGGAACGTCGACCGTCCAGGGCAGCGAATCTCATAGTGTGCCGTAATCGGTTGCCGGTCAAAATTTTTTGCCGGCCGACGAGCTTGCTGCATTTGGCGGCTGGGACTCAGGAGCACAGGGTCTTCCAACCCTGAGGACCTAGGTTCCTTTTGTGTGGTGAGGGCACGAAGTCCAGGTGCAGCAATCTGGTTGCGGAGTTGCTGCCGCCGCATGAGGCGGGGTGAGTTCCGGCAGCCAAGGCCGCGCATTTCAACTCGAAGGATTTCCTCCGGGCTTTCCGTGCACCGCTACGAATCCGGGGTTTTCAATTTGGCGCTCTAATCGCTGAGACCTGACGCCCTGAATCGCGAAATCAGTACATGAGGTTGAGGAGGCTTTCGATCGGGCAAAGCGTTTGGGCTGTGTTTTTTGAAAGGCGCGGGGCGGGTTGATTTTTCGATGGCCTTATAATTCTTGCGACGGGTTTCTAGCTGGCGATTGGCAGCTCCTATCATAATTTTTCTATTTTTCTTGCGGCTAATCAGCGGATGCGTTCTTCGGTGCTTCGGGGGATGCGTCGTTCGGTGCGCCGGGAGTTACATAGATTCGGATTTTTCCCTGCGAAATTTTCCCCCATGCTTCAATCGCTCTTAGGGTCACGCGGGTGCCTTGCAGGTGGAGTGTTTCCAAATTCGGGAGACTTTGAAGGTAAGTCAGTCCGGCATCAGTGATCGCCGTGTTGCCCAGATGAAGAAGTGAAAGATTTCTCAACGGTTCAAGGTGTTGGAGCCCGGCGTCGGTGACCCGGGTTTCCTGAAGATAAAGCCACCTTAGGTCGTCGAAACGGGCCACCAGAGCTAGGTCGCCATCTCCAGAGGCGGTATGTGAAAGGTCCAAAACGCTTGTGCGTTGGGCGGCATCTTGACGGGAAAATCCGCCGATAGTGGCGGCAAGCTCAAGATCGATGCCGCGTGCTTTGGTTAAGGCGTCGATCACTCCTTGAAAAGTGCACTGCGTGTGGTGCAGCTGAAGCCTTTCTAATCGGGGGAGAGTAGAAAGGCTTTCGATCCCGCAATCATCGACCGGTGTTCCGTTCAAGGAAACCAGGCGAAGTTTCTTCAGCCGGCTAAGGGCCTGAAGGCCGGAAGAGGTGATCTTCGTTCGGTCGAGCCAAAGTTTTTCGAGCTTCGTCAACTCGCCGAGCACGGTTAAACCTCGGTCCGTGACGGCGGTGTCGCTGAGCCAGAGCCAGCGCAGGTTTCTGAGGGGCCGGAGATATTCCAAGCCGGCGTCTGTGATTTGCGTTCCCCTGAGGGAAAGCCACTGAAGCTGCGGAAGTGCGCTCAGCGGTTTGAGGGCTTCATCGGTGACGGGAATTTGATGATCGAAGAGGCCGAAATCGGGGAAGCTATCGTCCGGGCGAGCCGTGCCGAGGATTAAACCTTGCACGGTTCCCAAAAAATCGACCCCCAAAAGATGATGAAGCCAGGGGGGACCCGGCGGTCGTGCAGCGATAAGCTCGCCCTGATCGTTATATTGGCAATTGTAAAAGACCCAGCCCCCACGACGGATAACCTCCCGGACCGCAGTCGCCTGCCGCGCAGCCTTTTGCCGGTACCAAATAAACGTCGTTCCGCCGATGATCGCGGTGGCTAGAACAACTGCCGCCACTAGCCACCGCAAGGAGGGCCGATAGCTCGGCGGCTTTTTCGCGAAGTGAGAGGTCTCTTTCGACTTGGGCCGGTCAGCGGCAGACTGCATGGTAATACCTCCCACCGCAAAATGCGTGTGCTTACGGACTGGCGGGCAGAAAGCCTCTCCCAGGGATTCATCACTGGGAGAATCGTCTTGAGCAACCCGGGCTATTAGTCTTCGGGATCGAGAGATTCGCTTCAAGCATCCGTTGATCCTGTGGCGATTGTCAGCGAGGCTTGTCGCCCAATCGGCAGTATTTCGCCAAAATATCAATTAAGCATACAGGGTGCTTACAGCGTATACCACGGGAAGCTTTCATGTGGGCGTGAACTTGGGCGATTGATAACTTCTTCGGCGCCTTTGCCAGACCCTCGACGTAGAATTGATTTCGACAACTCGTATCGCTGTATTTTTGCATGATTCCGAGTCAGAGTCGCTTGAATATCTTTCCGGCTACCTCGAATCCGTTGGGTGTACCTTCCGGTGATGAAAACTGTCGTGTGGACCCGCCGGTTTAGGCGAGCTTTCATTGTTTTAGCCAGTGCGGTGTTGCCCGCTCTTATAGCCTGGTGGCAGACTCCTCCGCCTTGCGACCGCTATATCCACATCGAGGCTTTTCGGTATGGAAAGGATCCGGAAGTCATCCACTGCAACCGGGGCGATCGGCTGCATCTAAGCTTTTCTTCCCGCGACACCGCGCATTCGTTTTTCCTTGAAGAGTTCGATGTAGATGCCAAGATTACCCCCTTCCAGCAGGAAGTGGCCGTATACCGGGTCAGCGACCCCACGGAGGCACCCCGGTATGTGAAGGAGCTGACTCTGCAGGCCGAATGCCCGGGATGGTTCGGATGGCTTGTTTCCAAATGTCAGTATCGATGCCATGTGTGGTGCGGCCCCATGCACGCCTTTGAGCACGGCAATCTGATCATTCATCCCAACTGGTTGCTCTGGAGTGGGTGGGGGTTGCTGATCGGCATGGTCGGAATCGGGTTTTGGACGCTTTGGGACCGGCAGGCGTCAAGACACGGGGTAATCGGCTCGCAGCAAGATCTGCTTCCCGTTATTTCCAACCCGGGAAGAAATGTTCTTTTGAGCAATGCTGCCGGTACCGAGATTGACCTCCTACAACGATTCCCCGTGCTGCAAAGGATCGTTCGTTGGCGGGGGCTTCAATACACTTTGATCGTGCTATCCGGCGTGCTGCTTTATGGTGTGATCGTCTGCGGACTTTTGGGGACCAAGGTGGCGGGTCGAAACGCCGCGGTCATGCTGACCTGGGTGGTGTGGCTTTTCCTTTTGGTGGCGATCCTCACTCCCCTTGCGGGACGAATATGGTGTTTGATTTGCCCGCTGCCGGCCATGGGCGAGATTTTTCAGCGTGGTTCCGTGTTCCGAGTAGAACGCGGGAATTCCGGCGGGTTAGGCAACCGTTTTTTTGGACTGAATTGGCCGTGGCCTCAGGGGGTTTCGCCCGAGTGGTCCCGCACCCTGATGATGCTGAGCTTGGGCACGTTTTCGACGGCGATCGTCGCGGTGCCCCGACTGACGGCGTGGGCCATCTTGCTGCTGGTGATCCTGGCGACGGTGATGGCCGCAGTATGGCGGCTGCGGAGCTTTTGTGTTTACCTTTGCCCGGTGGGGGCGTTCCTCGCGAGTTATGGCAAGCTGGGGAGTTTGGCCGTGCGGGCCGCTTGGCCTGAGGTCTGTAGTCGCTGCCCAACGCATCCCTGTTATCGGGGCAACTCGCGGGGTTGGGCATGCCCCTATGGACTTTGTGTTCAGAACATTCAGGAGAACGCCGACTGCGGAATGTGTCTGGAATGCTTCAAAAGCTGCCCGTTTGATAACGTCACATTACGGTGGCGGCCTTTCGCTTCGGAAGTAGGCCTCCGCAACTTTCCGGAGGCTTGGCAGGTGATCGTTATGTTTGCCCTTGCGGCCGTGTATTGTGTGGTGCACCTGGGGCCTTGGTCCTCGCTGCGAGATTACGTTAACATTCTGGACAAGGAGAACTGGCACTTATTCGCCGTTTTTGCCGCCGTGGTTTGGGGCTTTGCTTTATTGGGATTGCCGGCGCTGGTGGCACTTGTAGCTTGGCTGGGTTGGGGGGTTGTTAAAAAGCAATCGGAATCGAATCCGCCGTTCCGAGAGGTATTCTTGGCATGTGCCTCGACCCTGCTGCCGCTTGGTTTTGCACTTTGGGTGGCATTCGTCGTGCAAATGCTAATGGTAAATTTCACGTTTGTGCTTCAATCGCTTTCAGACCCCTTGGGTTGGGGTTGGAATCTTTTGGGGATGGCCGGCACCCCGTGGCGGCAACTTTGGCCGGAAGGCATTCCGTGGGTTCAAGTGGTCTGCGTGCTTGCCGGCGCTTATTTCAGCTTGCGAAGTGGGGCCGCGGCGTGGCTTGATTTGACGGGCGAGCCGGGCCTTGCTCGTTGGGGACTCCTCCCCCTGTATGGGGGAGTGCTTCTGCTTGCAGGAGCTGCCGTATGGTTTTTCGCCTGTTGAGGGAGGGGTCGAAGTTTCTCGGCGAACCGCGAGGCTATCGAAGACCGCATAAGTCCCGATGGATTCTATTTTCCAAGGTCGTAACCGGGTATGTCGCGAGGTTTGAATGAAGTTCGGCCCAAGCGGGGTGTCTCCGGGGCGAAAACCCCGGGGTTACGGCGACATCTTTGCCTTCTTGCCGTGGTCGTGGCGGTCGCCGTGATGATCCCCTTGATGGTTTTGGGATTCCAAAGTTGGCGAATGGGATTGCGTTGGCAAGACATGCTTGGTTGGGGTTTTCGCCGGGTGACAACGCCTGTCACCGGTTTGGAGCATTATCCCTCCAGCGAATTGCCGAAAGGAGAGAAAATCAGTTTCTTGGTCCCCCAGCCGATTGGGGAAGGTTTTCAACAGCCGCCGATGATTTCTCATGTGTTAGCCATCGATTTGGACCGCGACTCGCTCCTTGATGTATTGGTCTGCGATTGCACGAATCGTTGGGTCAGTTGGATTCGGCAGGACCCACGGGGACAGTTCACGGAATATCCGCTTTGTACCGAGGTGGGTGCTCCGGCGCATGTGGACGCGGTGGATATGAATGGTGATGGTCACTTGGACTTGCTCGTGGCAGACCTGGGGATGCTCTTCCCGAATAACGATCCGATTGGCTCGGTCGTCATTTTGGAAAATGATGGCCGACAAAGATTTCGGAAACACATCGTCCTCAAAAATGTACCGCGGGTGGCCGATGTTCGGGCAGGGGACCTCACGGGCGACGAACTCCCGGATCTTTCCGTGGCTCATTTCGGCTACGATGATGGCGAAACCCGGTGGTTAGAGAATCTGGGGAATTGGCAGTTTCGTAGCCATGTGCTCCAATCGCTTTCGGGCCCGATTCACGCCCCGATTGCCGACATGGATGGCGACGGCCAAGCGGACATCGTGGTCCTGGTAAGTCAGGAGTGGGAAGAGATTTATGTGTACCAGAATCGGGGGAATGGTCAGTTTCGAACCGTGCGGGTCTGGGGATCGGAGAATGAAGACTTTGGTTCAAGCGGAATCTTTCTGGCGGATTTGAACAGCGATGGGCTGCTCGATATCCTCTACACCAACGGCGATGCGTTCGACTATCTGCCCCCGCGGCCTCGCCCTTGGCACGGCCTTCAATGGTTGGAAAACCGTGGGGGGCTGGAATTTGTATTTCACCGCCTGGCGGACTTCCCCGGCGCGGTGAACGTCCGGCCTGATGATATCGACCGCGATGGAGATCTCGACCTGTATGTGGCCAGTGCGTACAACATGTGGGAGGACCCGGGTGCACAAAGTCTGATTTGGCTTGAAAATGATGGCCAGATGCGGTTCCGCCCGCGAGATCTCGCTAACCGACCTACACACATTCAGGGCTTGGACCTCGGCGATTTTGACGGGGATGGAGATCTGGATTTGGTGACGGGGGGCCTGCACACCTACGGCCCGTTTGATCGGATGGAACGCGTTGTCTTATGGCATAATCGCTGGGGTCAAGAAACCCCGTGAGGTGCTGCCTTTACTACTCGGATCGAGGCGCAGCAAAGGGGCTTGGGATTGGGCGGTTCATGCCGGGGGAGATCATCGCAGTGCCGGAGTGCGGCTTGCACGTGTCGTTCGGAGCCCTTGCCGTGTCTTGGCTCACGAGTGGGGCAGGCGAAAGCTGGATGGAGAGTCTTACGATTTGCGAGAAGAGCAAATCCCTTGATAACTTTGGGAGGTAGCACGCTTTTAGCGATTCAATGGAAGGTCATCTTACGAATCGATCGAAGGTCTTCGACGCCCGCGTGGGCGAGACGCTTTTGTAGGATCTTGGCCCCTGAGGCTCCCCCGAACGGAGGCGTGTCCAATTACATGGTCGAAATACGCTCGTAGGGGTTGCGTGAATTTCGGTGTTTTTCCCATTCCGGGAGCAGGGCCTCTTCACCCACGCGCGTAAGACAAGTCGGCACTGCGGCGGCGTAAGATTAGCCATAGCTTCACGGTAGCTCGTCTTCACCTATGCCGACGAGGCCTCGCGAGCGTGCGCCGCATCAGCGAAGATCTTCTTCCGCTAGCCGCACCTGTCCTTCGGTTACCCGGCAACCAAGGGCTCATCGCGTCCTCAGCCGATGGGTCGATCTGACGAGGGAACTTGTGCCTCCGTTGCCCACGGTAATAAGCATGGTTTATGCCAACCCTCGGTTTCTCCGAAAATCCAATCCTGCAAAGATCATGTCGAAGGGTGTGGCGGTAGTGGCCGGCACGAAGGACAGACGACAGGCCGCTTCGGTTCTTTTACCCATGGCTGGGCATCACACTGGACCGGGAAAGCCTTGGCGGAACTTTGAAGAGATGCTTTTAGGCGATTCGCATGGTTAGCCCGCCGTCGATGACGAATGTTTCTCCCGTGATATAGTTGTTGGTGATCAATTGCACGATCAATTCAGCCACTTGATCGGGGGTGCCTTCGCGGTGAAGCGGGATACGATTCTCCAGATTGTGCCGCTTTTGCTCGGGTGTCATCCCATCGTGAAATCGCGTACGGATGATTCCCGGTGCCACGCAGTTGACGCGGATATTATCGTCGGCGAATTGTCGGGCCAAGGCACGGGCAAACTGCGGTAAGGCGCCTTTGACGACCTGATAAGCCAAGTTGATCGGCAAGCCGCGGATGCCGGCTACGGAGGAAATCAGCACGACCGCCCCCTCTTTCCGCTGCTGCATGCAGGGGATGGCCTCGCGGCAAAGATAGAAGAGGGCATGCACATGAACATCGAAGGCTTGATGCCACAGCTCGGGCGTCAAATCGAAAAGTCCTCCCGGCACCAAACCGCCGGCACAGTGCACCAGTATGTCCACATGGCCGAAATGGGAAATCGTCTGCCGAACGACGCGTGTGCAATCGTCGGCTCGGCCCATGTCGCCGGTCAGTAGGAGGCAACTGCGACCGCGATCTTCGATTTGGGACTGGGTGCGGCGGGCTTCCTCGTCGGCATTACGTCCGACAATAGCGATCTCGGCCCCCCGGCATGCGAGCAGCCAAGCGGTAGCCGCACCGATTCCCCGTGTTCCTCCCGTGACCAATGCTACTTTTCGCTCCAGTTCCATGGCCTACGGTTTCCTCGAAAGAAGGTCGAGATTTCGTGGGTTGATCACCGTCGGAATCCGGCAGGTTGGACACCAGTCAAACTCAAAGTTTTGGTCGCCTAAGGGTCACGTGCCGCATTCGTTCCGCAGATAACCTGAGCGTTCCGCTGATAGTCTATACAGATAATTTTCCGATCGAAAGGTGTCGACTTTCTGCAGACTTTTCGCCGCATTTAACCTCGAGGCACTATTAATTCTGAGGCACTGTCATGAAGTCTTCGGAGTTGCTTCCTTCAGGCGGCAAGTGTTCCGCGACTCTGTCTCGAAGTTTAATTGATTTTTTGCCAATCAGAGTATCAATCAGAGTATCAAGAATGAATCTGCCGGCGTTCCTGCGAACTATGTCTCGAAAATCAGCCGTGCTTTCGCCTCGTGATCCTTTCGCCTCGCACTTCGTGCAACTTCTACGCAGCCACGACCTTGACCTCGCAGGTGTTGGCACCCATCGGCTGAATGTGAAAATCAACATCGAGAAATTTCCGGATGATTTCCATGTTGGTGACCGCGTGACTGGATAAGGTCAGCGTTCTGAAGCGGCCTCCAGGGGCCAAGGCCAAGGGCAGCAAAAGTTGATCGGCCAAATGTTCGCCCACGGGGACATCCGCCTCAAGCCACCGCAGGGTTTCGGCGGCTACTTCGTCGGCGACCTCCTCGGCGGGCACACCGCGGCGGCCGAAGCCAGCAAACAGTTCCCTGCACCCGGCGCATTCGATCTCCACCGCCACGAAGTTCCCGGGTCCCCGGCAGTCCCATTGGTATATGGCCAGCTCCGGTTCGTCGAGATGAAGCCGCTTTTTGAGTGTGGCAATCTCGCGGCGGGCAATATCGATCGGTAAGTTCGCTACTGCTGCCCAGGCATGTTTTCGTACAATCGGTCCTCTTTCGAGCAGTTGGAGCGGCTTGAATTTCTGGCATGGCCAGATCGCACCTTCCACCAGCCCCCCACCCCGCGGATAGAAACCCGGCCTCCGAACCGTAAAGTCTACGCGGGTGCCCATTTGTCGCAAGAGGGGGAGGAAGACGCGATCGAGGAAATCGGCCGGCGGTGCCCACGGATTGTGCGTTCCACCGATTAACTGGAATTCCGATGGTGTTTCGGCCTGAAGGAGTGCGGGCAAGATCGTCTGTAGCACAAGCGTGGTGCTTCCCGCCGAGCCGATATCCAGGAAATATCGACCCGCTTGAGGCCGAGTCGGCCGGAAAACCAGGGTTTGTGAGCCCAGCTCGGCCCCGAGGACCTCTGCCCCACAGACTCTCGCGGCAGCCTGTACCGCCACCAAATGTTGCCGCGCAAGACCCGGGGGGGTCCGATTGGCCCGGATATTTTCGATCCGAAAGGCTTTTCCGCTGACCGCGGACAGGGCGAGCGAGGTGCGGAGGATTTGTCCGCCGCCTTCACCTTGGGAGCCGTCGATCACAATCATGGCGTCGATTACAGCGGGTACCGACTGTGCCGTTTTCCCCGCAATCCAATTAGTAGAAACTGAGGTAAACTTTGGGCGCTTCTTGAGATCGCCGAAGGCTTTAAGCCCATAAAATAGGCCCTCGGCCCTCAGCGTGCTAGCCTACGCACACGGGAAAACTTGGGGTATTATGAATGCTTTGCCGACAATGGGGAGGCACGGCAAAAGCCCGCCGTAGGTCGCGGCATGGCTGGCCGGATTTTTTCGCGGGAGTAAATCGGGCTTCCGCGAGAGTGCTTCGGGATAAGAGTTTGCGACAGTAGTTTCAGACGATAATCTCAGATAGCCTTGCAACGCATGGCAACAGGTAACGGCGATCTGTCGGTAAACCCTCCGGAATAGAAAGCAAGGAGGATTAATTTGAGTGAGCCCTCCGACGATGGCGCAAAACCAGCCTCAATGGATAGGTAATTTTCTGTGTAGCTTGGCAGCGGTTTTCTACACGGCATCGAATATCTGCTTGCGACGACTTGCCGGGGCAGACGTGGACCCGCTTTTGGTCATTTTTGTGAAGGAATTGGTCACAGTCGTCGTGATCGGGCCGTGGCTTGTGTGGCAACAACTCCGGGGTCAGTCGGTGTTTCCGAGTTTGGGAATCCTTTTGATGCTGGCTTGCACCGGCACCGCTACCCAGCTTTTGGGAAATGTGAATGTTCAGTGGTCCTACGGAGTGGTTGGCTTGGCGGTGGTGATGCCGGCTGTGTTCGCCTCCATGTTGATGGCCAGTGCGCTGCTGGGCTATCTGCTGCTTGGGGAAAGGATCACTTGGCGGGCAGCGTGCGCGGTGGGGATCCTTGTGGTGGCCATTGTGTTTCTGAGCTCTAGTGTGGGTCGGCGGTCGCCAGGCCCGACCCCAAAGGAAGAGGAGGCAGGCAGGATCGCCGAGCGGGCACCTACCGCGTCGATCCCGGCTGAAGCTTCGCACCTTTTGGCCGACGGGAGCGCTTGGCCCGGGCCAGAAGCTTCCTCTGACGATTTGAGGCTCCCTACGGTGATCACCCCGAACATGCTTCGAGCGGAGCCAGTTATCGAAATAGCTGGGAACCGCTCCCGGCCGATGACAGAAACCACACCGGGGCAAACAGCCCTAGGGGAGTGGTTCGGCATTTCGGGGCTGGCAGTGCTGGGGATCGCCGCCAGTTGTTTGGCCGGTTTGGTGTATGCCGTTTTAGGGGTAGTGATCCGCTGGGTCAGTAGCCGAAAAACCAGCGTTTCCGCCACGATTTTCATGATCACTTTCATGGGGGTTGCGTGGCTTGGTCCGATGATTTTTCTGGGCAAATCGCCGGAGGAACCGTCGCCCGTGCCCTCGGATGCATGGCTATGGATGATAGCCTCGGGCCTGTTGAATCTGCTTGGTTTCGCGTCGCTAACCCGGGGACTTCACCTGACGAAAGTGGTGTACGCCAATTTGATGAATGCCTCCCAGGTCGCCTTGGGGAGCCTTGCCGGGATTTTGCTTTTCCACGAGCCTTTGGACGGTTGGTTGGCCACGGGGATTCTGCTTACGGTAGGCGGGATTGTACTGGTCGGTTTTTCCAACGACAAATCGGGCACCTCGGCCGAGTGAGCCCGCCGAGCTTCCGGAAGGTGCATAGATACGAAGGCATCTTAAGCACATCTTTTTTATGCTGGAGCGGTCCGGCAAATGGGGGGTGAAACCCGCCGAAACTCGATTAGCTACCTGCTTTTGTCGCGAGTGCGGACGATGCTTGCCGATTCCGGGGTGGGCCGGCTTTTTGCGATCGTCAATATTCATTACGTTTCGTTTTCGGCCCTTGAGTCGATAACTGCCGCCAAGGCGCCTGCTGATTACTGAAGGATACCTTCGAGTTCGGCAAAAATCTGGATGTCTTCGAAGCCTTTTTGCTTGGTCACACCGGAAGGACAAGCCGCCACGCAGGTCCCGCAGCCTTTGCATAGCTCTTCTTGCACAACGGACACCTCGCGCGTGGTGTCGAAGGTAATCGCGCTAAACGGGCAGGAAGCAATGCAGACCTTGCATCCGCTGCAGCGCTCTGCGTCAATTTCGGCGGTAATCGGCTCCAGCACCACAACGCCGCGGTCCATCAGGGCCAAGGCACATGCGGCTGCAGCCGCCCCTTGAGCGACGCTATCGGGGATATCTTTCGGGCCGCAGCAAGCGCCGGCGATGAAAATCCCGTCCGAAGCCGTCTCCACCGGCGCCAGCTTGGGATGGCGTTCCAGGAAAAATTCGCCCTGGGCGCAACTGAGTGAGAACTTGCGAGCGACCTCTGCGGCTCCTTCCGCCGGTTCCAAGGCCGGCGAAAGGATCACCATATCCACGGGGATTCGCCGCGTGATTCCCAGCAGTGTGTCCTCGCAAACGACGACCAATTTGCCCTCCTCTTGCGGCGACTGGGCTACGTCGGTGACTTCGGCCGCTTTGCCGCGCACAAAATGGACGCCTTCGTGGAGGAGCCGCTTGTAGAATTCCTCATAACCTTTGCCGGGAGCGCGGACGTCGATATAGAGGTTGTAGACCTCCGCTCCGGTTTTTTCCTTCACCAAGTGGGCAAACTTCAAAGAATACATGCAGCAGACGCGCGAGCAGTACTCGTGATAATTCACATCACGGCTGCCGACGCAGTGGATGATGGCCACCGCTTGCGGCGGCTTGCCCTCGGTAGTCAGCAATTGTCCGGCCGTCGGGCCACTGGCATGGGTGAGGCGTTCGAATTGCAGGGCATGGATCACATTCTTTAGCCGACCGTACCCGTACCGCACAATTTTGCTGGGGTCGAAGAGTTTGAAACCGGTGGCAATGATGATCGTGCCCACCGCGATTTCGCGGATTTCATCCTGCTGATTGTGGTCGATAGCCCCGGCTTCGCACTGCTGAACACATTCGAGGCATTCAGCACAGACGCCGCACCTTAGACACCGCGCGGCCTCGGCCACGGCTTGGTCTTCCGTCAAGGTGCCTACAATTTCGGTGAAAGAAGTGACGCGTTTTTCTGGGGGCAACTCCTCCGGTTTAACCCGGGGGCGCGGGGCATGATCGGTCAAATGAGGCGGATGGGCAATCGGGGGTTTTCGCTCCCGGCCCGCCCGGAGGTCTTTCCCCTGCAAAAATCGATCGATCGATTCGGCGGCCTGCTTTCCGGCGGCGAAGGCATCGACCACGGTGGCGGGGCCCGTTACCACATCACCCCCGGCAAAGACGCCAGCCATGCTGGTAGCCAGGGTGAGAGGATCGACTTGAATTTGCCCGTCGGAGGTGAGTTCCAATTCGCTCGCCAAATGGCCGAGATCCGTCTGCTGACCAATGGCTGGAATAACCGTGGAGACTGGGAGCGCATATTCCGAGCCGGGGATCGCCACCGGTCGCCGCCGGCCACTGGCATCCGGATCTCCCAGTTTCATCCGCTGGCAGACGAGCTGCTCCACCTTGCCATCGGTCCCTTCGATTCGCAAGGGAGCCGAAAGGAATTCGAAGCGGACTCCTTCAGCCTCGGCTTCGGCCACTTCCCAATCGTGGGCAGGCATTTCCGCTCGGCTGCGGCGGTAGACTACCACGACTTGATCGGCGCCCAAACGTCGGGCGGTTCGTGCAGCGTCCATAGCGGAATTGCCGCCCCCAATCACGGCGACCGTTCCTTGCAACTGAGATACGGAACCTGATTTTACATTTCTGAGGAACTCCAGGGCATCAACCACCCCGACGAGTTCTTCGCCGGGGATTCCCAATCGGCGGCCCAACGGAGCGCCGGTGCTGATGAAGACGGCCCGGTATCCTTCGCGGCGCAGCGCCACGGCGGAATGAATCGATTGATTCGTGCGGATTTCGATGCCGAGTTTTTCTAAATAGGCCAATTCCTTATCGAGGATCGATTCCGGCAGGCGATAGGCCGGGATTCCATAGCGGAGCATTCCGCCGGCTTTCGGGGCCCGCTCGAAGACGGTGACCCGGTAGCCGCGGTGGGCAAGCTCGTTGGCGCAAGCCAAGCCGGCAGGTCCGGAGCCGATCACCGCCACCGGCTCCGAGGAGCGCACCGGCAATGGCTCCACTTCGGCCAAATGCTCCAGTGCCCAATCGGAGACAAATCGCTTCAAAGCGCAGATGGCCACGGGCTCATCGAGCTGGCTGCGCTCGCAATGTTCCTCGCACGGATGATAGCAGACGCGGCCACAGGCGCTCGGCAGCGGCAAATCCCGCCGCAACAAAGCCGCCGCTTCCGCGAAACGTCGCTGGGCAATCAGCGTGATATATCCCTGGGTGTGAACCCCCGCCGGGCACCCCGAACGGCACGGGGCCATGCCGCGCTTATCGATCACATAAGCTCCCGGCACTGCTTGCGGGAAGGGGCGATAGATGGCCCGACGCGACCCCAGGCTTTCTTCGAACTCGTTGGGAACTTCGAGGGGACAAACCTGCGCACACTGACCGCAGCCCGTGCATTTTTCCTCGTCGATATAGCGTGCCTTTCGCCGCACTTTGACGCGAAAATCGCCCACCACCCCGGAGACTTCCTCCACCTCGCTATAGGAGAGGAGCTCGATATTCGGATGGCGGGCCACGCTGACCATCTTGGGCGTCAGAATGCAGGCGGCACAATCGAGAGTGGGGAAGGTCTTATCGAATTTGGCCATGTGACCGCCGATCGTCGGCTCCCTCTCCACGAGATATACCTTCTTCCCGGCATCAGCCAGACGCAGCGCTGCTTCAATGCCGGCAATTCCGCCGCCTACCACGAGTGCTTCGGGCCGAACCGGAACGCGGCGTTCCACCATCGGTCGGTGGTGCCACACTCGGCGAACGGCACCGGCGACAAGGTCTTTGGCCTTTTCCGTGGCTTGCCACCGGTCCTTATGAACCCACGAGCAATGCTCCCGGATATTGGCCATCTGAAAAAGGAAGCGGTTGAGGCCGGCTTCTTCGCAGGCAATGCGGAAGGTCGCTTCGTGCATCAGCGGCGAACAGGAAGCGACCACAACCCGGTTGAGACCCAGCTCGCGGATATCTTGCTTGATGATCTCCTGCCCCGGATCGGAGCACATGTACTTGTAAGTGCGGGTAACAACCACTCCCAACAACTGGGCGGCAAACTGCGCGACGGCTTCCACATCGACGGTTGCCGCGATGTTCGAACCACAGTGGCAGATGTATACGCCGATACGTCTTCCGTTTCCGTCGTTCATCGCAAGCCTACCTTTTCGGCGAGAAGTTTTCGAACCGGAGTCAGACTATCATGAATGGCCAATTGTTTTGCGGGCAAATCGAAAGCAACCCCCATCAATTGAGTGAAGTAAAGCACCGGGATCCGGCAGTCGGCTTTCAGCGCGCGGCTGATGGGCCCTTGATAAGCCTCGAGGTTGATCTGACATAACGGGCAGGCCGTTGCCACGCAATCCGCCCCGCGACATTTGGCCTCTCGAAGTAAAAGCCCGCTCAACTGGCGGCCCGTGGGCGGATCGGTGGTCATGGCCATCCCCCCGCAGCACTTGGCGGCCAAGGGATAAGGAAGCACTTCCGCGCCTAGCCAGCCGATCAAAGTTTCCATCAGACGCGGGTAGTCGGGATCATCCGTATCGACAAAGGGGCGGCTTAGCTGGCAGCCGCTATAGCAGGCGACCTTCAATCCCGTCAGCGGCCGGCGGACGGCTTGGCGGACCCGCACTTCCCCAACCTCCCGCACCACAATCTCCATGAAGTGCCGCACGGGCACGCCGCCCCCGTAGCTGTATCCCCCGGCAGCCAAGGCACTGACCAGCTCGCGGCGTAGTTGCGGATCCTCCGCAAAATACTTATTCGTTTTCCGCAGGACCACATAGCAGGCATTGCACACCGTGGCCAGGGGCAACTCCGACTTTTCCGCTAGCGAAAGATTCCGCGCCGAAAGCACGAAAGCCCTTTTTTCGCGGATGGGCAGATAAGCGGTCGCCCCGCAGCAATTCCAATCTTCTAATTCGATCAGCTCCAAGCCCAAATGTTCCGCTACCGCCCGGGTGGAGCGGTCGTAAGCCCGATTAGTCGAGGTGAGCGAGCAGCCGGGGTAATAGGAGTAACGTCGAAGACCTTCGGTAATCATGAATGGTTATTCTCCGGAATGGTGGCCAACATTTTGCGGAGTGCCTCGATATCTCGGATCGTTTCCGCCTGCGGCTTCATTCGGCCCCGCCACAGTAGCCGAAGCGCCAGCGGGAGCTGAGCGAGAGCTCGCAGCGGATTGGTTCGCAGATAAAACTTCATCAAAAGCTTCGGCTCGGCATTGCGACCGTGGCGGTCGACCACCTCGGCGAAAGCGTGCGCCATCGCTGCCCCGGGGTTGTGCCGCACCAATCCCTTTTCTGCTTCCAATCGCTTTAGTTCGTACATCACGTCGGTAAAGGGGATGCCCGCCGGGCAACGAACCGTGCAGGCATAGCAGGAAACACACAACCAAACCGTGCGGGTATTGAGGACGCGGTCGAGGATTCCCGCTCTCAAGGCGGCAATCACCTCCCGCGGACCGTATTCCATGGCTCCCGCCGATGGGCAGGAAGCCGAGCAAGTGCCGCATTGGAGGCACTCCAGAATCCGCTTGCCGTGTGGCAATCGGTAAACGGCCTCCAGAAGCTGATGCCCGATGTTGCTGGTAACCGTGGTACTCATCGGCTGTATTCCTCGGTGAAAATGATGTGAGGGTAGATCAATACCATTCGAGGTTTTTTATGGTCCCCTTCCAATTTTGGGATATCCAAAAGGCACGCGGGATAAGAGAGGGGAGGCTTGGGGTATTGCCCCCGAGGTTGGAGGAATCTGTGGCAGGAAAAGGACTTTCGCCGGTACGCGGGCTTGCCGCCAGGAATAGGATTTCGAGTATAAACGGAACCTCGAGCGTAAATCGGATTGCGAGCGCCGGTCGAATTCCGATCGCAATCAAAGTTGCAATCGCTACTAGAGTTCCAATCGCAAGGAGAATTCCAATCGCAAGTAGAATTTCGATCGCAGACGGAATTTCCGGCACAAAAGGAACAATACTTAGAAAAATCGAATGCCGAAAATGCGGAGTGCGAATCGGAAAGAACGCTGAACAAGGGGCGAGAGCTGCCGGAAAAACCCCAAGACTTTCCGGAAGCCAAAAGTTCCGCGTCAGAAGAACTGGAAACCGGAGCGACCTTCGGACCATCCCCGGAAGCTTGCCCATCTGCGCACATTCGCACCACCGGCTCCTCAAACCCGGCTTGAATTCTAGGAAGTCTCGCAAATGGGCCCTTTAAGTAACGTCAAACTAACATAGGAATCCGCCGGTGTCAACCCGTAAGAGCTGATTGGGGAGATTCTGCCGTTTTTCATCGGCTTTAATTTGTTTTTCGATTCGCGGATAGGGCGACAGGAGAATTGCATAAGATCCTTTTGGAAAATTTCGGAAGGTCCTTTTTCTGAGTTTTTTGACAAGCAATCTGTGAATTCCGGATAATTGTGAGGCGAATCGTCTGATTTGGCGAATCATCCGATATATGGGGGGAGTCATCGCTGATTGCTGCGGATCATCTGCCGAGTAATCCGCCGGATAAGCCGGCACATCATCCGCCGAATGATTCCGTCATCCTTAATTCTTGATCAACAGCATTCATGATTTCATGATCAACGGCGTTCATCATCAACGTTCATGATCAACGGGGTTCATCGTCAACGTTCATGATCAACGGCGTTCATCGTCAACCGACGGGATTCATAGTCAACGGCAAGGTAAGACAAGCTAAGAAGCATTCATGATGACCGGAAAGATAAGACACCGTAAAGATGAGAAACATTCATTACCAACGGCAAGATACAAGGTAAGAAAATCGCAAGATACAAGATAGCAAGATACAAAATAAGACAAAGGTCTTTTAAGGTTTGTGGCCTGATGCCGATTCCGCACCCTTCGGGGATGAAGCGATTCTACGCATGCCGGTTTAGGGCTGTTTTTACGATGCAGGCTCAGACCGGTTCGCAACGATTGAGCCTCGGACCGAAACCCTTCGCTTCAACGCCGTTATTCGCTCCGTGATTTTGGACTGTTTCGGACTTTTATCCGCCCCCTTTTCTCGAGGCCGTTCCGCAGTACGCCGCCGCGAATCGGATTTCTATTTGGCTTCAAAGGCTTAACACTAAGGCTTGATACCGCTGAACACCGAGGGCTTATGCCAGTATGGAGGCTTTCTTCAGGGCATTACGCTACGTGGATGCGGTGGTAGGTCCCATATTCGGATTTTCATAACTGCGCAATTACAGACCAGTTACTCGCGAGCTTAAGCTGAAAGCCTTTCGTTAGTACCGATCGTTCTACGCATTCTTGGGTAGCCGGTCTTTCGATCCAAACTCTTCGGGTAATTGCCTAATTGGCGATCTTAAGGCCATTGCTCGGTATCCAATCTTCCGCGGAGCCCCGGCATGATTTCAGGGGAGCTATTGTCCAGGCTCAAGGAAGTCGTGGCCAGGTTGAGTTCCGAAGTTATTGGCATCGGCTTCCGCGGCGTTCTTGTTTTTTTCTTGCAGTCCTTTCTCGTATTTTTCGGAGCCTAGCCCAAAACTTGTGTTAAGTTCCGGATCGATTGACCCTTGAAACGGCCCGCAATTCCGGGTAGCCTTGGGCGGTTCGATCCCCAGTGCGGTGACTCTGGAAGCTATGAGAGCTATTTCGGGTTTTTGAGGCGGCGAAACAAGTCGGAGCGCGCAAAGCCGATCTGCTTCTGGGAGATTTGCAAATGAGCAGCGAGCGGTATCCGTGGTATCGGGAACTGAGTGGCTATCAGTGGTGGATTCTCATCATTGCCACATTGGGTTGGTTATTCGACACGATGGATCAACGGATATTCGTGTTGGCACGCAGCCGGGCATTGGCCGAGGTGCTTGGCCCGCAGAGCTCGCCGGAAAGTGTGAAATTCTACGGCAGCATCGCCACAGCTTTCTTGCTCATTGGCTGGGCAACCGGCGGGCTGATTTTCGGCACGTTGGGCGATCGATTGGGTCGAGCCAAGACTTTGATGATTACGGTTGCCACCTATTCTTTTTTCACCGGGATTTCGGCTCTGTCGGTGAGTTGGTGGGATTTCACGCTGTACCGCTTTCTTACAGGTTTAGGCGTGGGAGGGGCATTCGCCGCGGCGGTCACGTTAGTGGCGGAAGTGATGCCCGATAGAGCCCGGCCCCACGCGCTAGGCATCCTTCAGGCGATGTCGGCCATCGGGAATATTTTGGGATCGTTGATCGGCTTCGTATTTTTGCCGATATCGCTGAACTTAGGTTGGACATTCTTGCCCGAGGGTATGTTTCACGGCTGGAGGCTAATGTTTTGCATGGGGATCATCCCGGCGATTCTGTGCGTTTTCATTCTCGCAACCGTCCGCGAGCCGGAAGCATGGGTAGCCGCCCGCAGGGCAGCGCGGGAAGCTCGGGAAAGGGGTGAGCCGGCGGTCAAGCTCGGCAGTTGGCGGGAACTTTGGGGCGATCCCCGATGGCGGCACAACACCATCATTGGCGTGACGTTAGTCCTCGCCGGGGCAATCGGATTGTGGGGGATCGGTTTTTGGAGCCCGGAGTTGATTCGGGACAATGTTTTGGCCGGTGCGACGAAGGAACATCAGGACCGAGTAAGCTCGATTGCGACCGCCCTTCAGGATGTGGGGGCGTTTTTTGGCATTTTGGCCTACACCTGGATGACGGCCTACTTTGGTCGACGTTCGGCCTTTGCGGCTTCGTTCTTGCTCGCCTTTGCGGTGACCGCGGGGGTCTTCGGTTTCGTGAATCGCGAATGGCAGATCTACTTCGCCACACCGATTCTGGGGTTTGCAACACTGGCTCCTTTCGGCGGATATGCCATTTATTTACCGGAGCTTTATCCCACCCGTTTGCGTAGTACTGGTACCGGGTTTTGCTACAACGTGGCCCGGTATCTCACGGCGGTTGGGGTGTTTTCCATGGGCAGTTTGACGGTGGTTTTTGCTTACCTTGGGGTTGGGGAACCGTTCCGCTGGGCGGCCATGAGTGTTGCCCTGATTTATATTTTGGGCATCGTCGTTTTGCGCTGGGCCCCTGAAACGAAGGACAAACCCCTGCCTGAATAATCAATCGGTTTGTTCCAAGTGCCAACAGCCGATCCGTATTGGTCGATGGGTACTGTCAGTCGCTAGCTAATGATCATGGTTCGGGATCAACATTTGATCATTACTCGGGATCAACATTCGGGATGAGCCGCACGGCGAAAGGGGATGGTCAATCACCGGCTTCGGGGTTGGCACCAATTAGAGGGGAGCTTTCGAGGGTTTAAACGGCAGCGGATCCAAATCCCCCAAAGAGCAGCCCTCTCCGCGGGAACTGCCGCCAGTGCTCGAGCCGAAGTGCGATTCTGCGGCGGCGGGGTCAACCGGGCCGAAATTTGCCTTATAATTGGATGGTAGCTCGCGGCATGCGGCTAAGAGGGCTTCGGCTTTGCAGCCCAAGGGCGCGGATTATCGGTCGGACCGGGTGCCGGGGATTTTCCGCGGATAATTCCCCTCGCCTTCAGTCGAGCGGTATCACCCCCGAGGCCGTCAACGCCAGGGGCTGTTTCACAAAGAACTCGGAGCCGGCTGAGGCCATTTTGGTTTTGATCTTACCGTCATTTCTTTCGACAGGAGGATGCTGATGCACGTTAAACGGCGAGAATTTTTGGGAACCGCGGCCGCCTCTTTGACGGCTGCATGGACAAGCCCGTTGCAAGCCGCTTTGGATGCGCCGGAGCGGCGCTCGACCGACCCGGTAGCGGAGGTTTCGCTGGGGCGGTCACTGCGGGCCACGCGGCTGGGGATGGGATTCGGTATGCGGGGGTGGAACCGGCAGTCGAACCTTTCGCGCCGCGGTTTGGATCATGCAGAGCGGGTGATCGCGCACGCATATGATCAGGGGATTCGCTTCTTCGATCATGCCGATCTTTACGGAAGCCACGAGTATTTTGCCCGGGCCATGCGGGGAAAGCCGCGAGATTCGTATTTTGTGACTACCAAAATCTGGTTTCATCCGCAGGGTTTGCCGGAGGGAGAGCGGCCGGACGCGGACGTAGCGGTAAAGCGGTTTTTAAGGGAGTGCCAAAGCGAATACATCGATTTGGTGCAAATCCACTGCATGATGCGGCCCGATTGGACCCGAGAAATGCGGCGACAAATGGACATTCTCGAGCGGTTGAAGGAACAGGGTTTGATTCGGGCCCACGGTGTCTCGTGCCACAGTCTGGGGGCTTTGTCCGGGGTGATCGAGGAGCCGTGGGTGGATGTGGTCCATGCCCGCATTAATCCCTACGGTGTGAAGATGGATGGGCCGGCAGATCAAGTTTTGCCGGTTTTGCAGAAAATTCATGCCGCCGGCAAGGGCGTCATCGGCATGAAAATCGTGGGCGAGGGCGAATTCTCGAATCAGCCCGACAAATTGGAGGCTTCCATCCGATTCGTGGTAAACTCGGGCGTGGTGGACGTGATGATCGTCGGCTTCGAAACGACGCAGGATATCGATGATTTCAAGGCTCGGCTTGCTCAGGCATTAGCTGGCTGAAAAATTGTTGGCCCACCTAAGCAAACTGCCTGCTGGTGCGGGAAACTTTGCGGAATTGATGCGAGATTAATTGAGGTGAGATTATTTGGATTGATGTGAAATTATCGGATGGGAGAAAAAGCCGGTTTCGGGACCGCCCCCACCTCTTCCGGAAATTAGTGATGCCGTGCAAGCGGGTTAAAAGTTAAAAAGGGCGTTAAAAGATCACCGGGAAGCCGGCCAAAGCGGCGGGTGTTTCGGGCGGAAAACCACGTCGGCTCGGCGGTGTGTTCACCCGGGGGACGGAATCTTCCAATCGCGCCGGAAGAAGGAATCTACATTTCCTTAAAGCCGCTTGGAAAGCTGCGGGACACAAGGCGTTTGACGTCTTTCAGGAGTTTGGTGAATTTGGGGTGGCCGTGCGCACATATTGAAATGCGTCCGTTCGGCCGGCTTTCGATGGGGCGCCGTGCGGTGCGCGCCATTTTAGTCGGCTTTATGTTTTCAGTGTGCCTGGCGCTGGTGGGCGCCGAGGTAGGAAGCTTTTTGGGGGCCCAAGAGCGGCGCGCACCCGAGGAGGCGGTCTTAGGCGGGGCGGAATCGGGTGTTGTATCCGGCGGCGATTCGGGGGGAAATCTCTCCGGCGCGGAAAGCGGGGCGACCGGCTCATTGGGTGCGGGGCGACCCAACTCCGGGGGAAATCCGGAAGGGGCGAGTGTCTCTTTTTGGGAGATTCTGCAAGCCGGTGGCTTGATTGGGCTTTGCATTTTGGCTCTTTCTATAGCGGGTCTTGCGCTTGTGATCGAACATGCGTGGACGATTCGCCGATCGGTGCTCCTTCCCTCCGCCGTGGGCGAGGAGGTTCGGGCACTGCTGGGGGCAGGGAATCTTCGGGGGGTGGCCGAGCGACTCCAAGAAGAAGGAAGTGTTTTGGGGCAGGTCTTGCGGGCGGGGGTGAACGAAGTGGACCTCGGCTGGCCGGCTGCCGAAAAAGCCATGGAGGAAGCCCTTGCGGAGCATTCAGCCCGGCTTTATCGCAAGATTGAGTATTTGGCCGTGATCGGCAATTTGGCCCCGATGCTGGGTTTATTGGGGACGGTGATTGGGATGATCCTGGCTTTCCGGCGAGTGGCTGAAACACAGGGGGCGGCCCGGGCCGCGGATCTTGCCCAGGGAATCTATCTGGCTTTGGTGACCACCGTGGAGGGGTTGTTGGTGGCCATTCCGGCGCTAGCGGCCTTTGCCTTTTTCCGGAATCGGGTTGATCAACTGATTGCGGAAGTCGGCGGGGCTGCTGAGCGTGCCCTCGGCCCCTTGAAACGCCATCTGATGATGGCCTCCAGCCAGTCCCCGGGGGCAGCCACGCCTCCGCGGGTGGTGGCCGGGGCGCCGAAAGCGGGGCGAAACCCCTCTTGAGGCCGATCGAGCTGTGCCTTCATCCAAGAAGCTGCGGTGAACATCAGAGGCGCGATCATGCGAGTGCCGCGATCCGGGCAAAGCGCTCCTCTGGCGTTTAACATGACGCCGATGATCGACGTGGTTTTCCTCCTCATCGTTTTTTTCTTGGTCTCGAGCCATTTAGCGCGGCAAGAGACCGCACCGGAGGTCGAACTTCCCGAAGCACTTACCGCGACCTATCCTCAGGATACACCTCCGCGGCGGGTGGTGGTCAACGTGCTGCCGGAAGGGGCAGAGGTCGTTTGGGCAGTGGCGGGCGAACGGGTTGGCCTGGAGCGATTGAAGGCGATCTTGGCGGCCGAAAGCCGGCAAGAGGGAGGCCCATGCGAAGTGCGGATCAGAACCGATCGTCGCGTCCCTTATCGGGTGATTGAGCCGATTCTTCTGGCTTGTGCCGAATTGGGCATCAAAGACGTTACCTTCGCTGTGATTGGTCCACGTTGACAACGATGCTTGGCAGGCTTGCAGTATCGGTAGTGACGAGAGAAAGAGGAGGATTGCGAATTTCGGCACAGGTAGTTCGGATTTCGCTACGGGTAATAGGATCGGCAGGAGTTGAAAATCCGGGGTGGTGCCGCGCGATTGGTTGAGATGGGCGGTGCCGAGGCACCGGCAGAATCATCCCGATTAGTGCCGACGAAAAGCCACGGTTTGAAATCGGGTATCCAGTTTAAAGAATCGGGTGTCCAGTCTAAAAAAGCAAGAACTCGTGTGGGCCGAATGGCAGCCGAATCGCAGTGGTGATACGAGTCAGCAGAGTTGCTCCCACTGGGTCGCTTCGTTTTCAGGCGAATATGACGCCGATGATCGACGTCATATTTCAGCTTTTGATCTTCTTCATTTGCACGGCAAGTTTTCAGCCGCCCGAAGCGACTTTGCCGAGTGATGTTTCGGTCGCGGGAAGCTCCGCGGTGAATCTGCCCATGGACGTGGAGTTGAGCGAACTGGATGAGCTGGTGGTGCGGGTGGAATATGCGGAGGGATTACCGCGGTGGTCCGTGGGATTTGCCGGGCAAACCGGGGCTTTTCAACCGTGTGGGGGCCGGGCAGAGCTTCGCGGCCTTTTGGCCGAGGTCGTTCGACTGCGAGCGGACCTGCCGGTTATCCTGGAGGTTGCCGGGGAAGTGCCGATCGAGTGGGCCATCGACACGGTGGATCTGTGCCGTGAGGTCGGTTTGACGCAGGTACAGTTCGCGGTCACTAAAAGCGACTAAAAGCTTTCCGTGATCAAAAGTAACCGAAGACTTCGCGATGGCCGGGAGTCACTGAAGACTTCCCTGCGACCCAAGGTAGCTCAAGAGCTCCCTGTGACCAAGATCGACTTCAGCGGAGAAATGCCAACGCGCGGCTTTTGCCGCGAGCTTGCGCAGGAAAGAGCCGTCGCTTGCCGAGCTTTGGTTTCGTCAGTTCTTTTGCCCTGCACTTGTCTAGAAAAGAGTTATTGATCGGGCAGCAGTGGCCTCCGAATTTGATCGAACGACAGCGACCTCCAAATTGATCGAATAACATTGGCTTCAAAAATGGTCGAGAATCCGGCACAAAACGCCACTTGGGGATTGGAGGAAAACGCGGGGCGATGTCGCCGGCTATGGCGAACCGGTGGAGTGGGACGCCATAAACTGGAGGGCAACCAAGCACATCGTTCGCACCCCAATCGGGAGGACAGCTTCGTCGATGATCATCTTGGGGGTATGCACGGGGTGAATGGCCCCGATGGATTCGTTCCGCGCCCCCAAGAAAATGTATAGGCCCGGCACCTCCTGGGCATAATGGGCGAAATCTTCGCCTCCCATGACCGGCTCGACCTCGACGACATTGTCCGCTCCTACAGCCAGTTGCAAGGCCGGCATTACCCGGGCCAAAAGTCGAGGATCGTTCCACACTACTGGCCCATAATCGTACAAGCTCAGTTGTGCCGTGGTGCCGAGGCCTGCGGCAACCTGTTCGGCAATCCGCTGGAGTTCCGTGCGCGCTAGCTCTCTTACATGAGGATCGTGGGTACGGATGGTTCCTTCAAGCTCGACTTTTTCGGGGATGATATTCCAGGCTTCGCCGGCGCGAATCTTCCCGAAGGAGACGACGACGGGTTTCCGCGTGTCGATTCGCCGACTGACGATGGTTTGCATGGCCGCGATGATATGAGCGCTGGCGACGATTGGGTCAAATCCGGCCCAAGGCATCGCTGCATGAGACTGCTTGCCGATGACCGTCAATTGAAAACGGTCGACGGCTGCCATCAAACCGCCGGCGCGATAGCCGATTTGGCCCGTGGGCAATTCGAGGTGCACGTGCTGGGCGAAGATCGCTTGGGGTCGCGGATTTTCGAGTACCCCCTGGGCAATCATGAGTCGCGCGCCACCCTCTTCACCGGGGGGAACTCCCTCTTCGGCCGGCTGGAAGATGAGTTTGACGGTTCCGGGAAGTTCATCACGAAGCTCGGCAAAAACCGCCGCCGCACCGAGCAGCATGGCCGTGTGAGCATCGTGGCCACAAGCGTGCATGACGCCGGGGTTTTTCGAGGCGAACGGTAGGCCGGTTTCTTCCACGATGGGCAGGGCATCCATGTCGGCACGCAAGGCGATCACCGGCCCGGGTTTTCTCCCCCGGATGAGCGCGACGACACCATGATGAGCCACCCCGGTTTGTATTTCGGCGATGCCGAAACGGCGGAGGTGCTCCGCAACGACGCGGGAAGTGCGGACCTCGCGGTTGGCCAACTCGGGATTCGCGTGAATGTCGCGGCGCACTTCGATTACTAAGTCGGTAATTTTTCGGACGAGCGCATCAACGCGGCTTAAGATCGCCGGGTCAAGCTTCGACCCCAAGACGCCTTCTGTGGCGGCATAGCTAGCAGATTGGGCTAAAGCTACGAGGGCCGGTTGAGCTGCGGGGCCAGTCCCGGCTAAAGACTCGGGCTCCTGATCTGCCTTAACCATGGGATCGACAGCAGCAGCAAGCTTCGGTAGTTGCAAAATGACCTCCTCCCAAAGCCCTCCCATCGCGGGTGATACGACTTTCTCTCCAAGCACGCCGAAGCAAAAAGCCGAGTAAAAAGCTAAACAAGACGCGATGCAAAGGACATGATCCCAACAGCGGAATGAACCTGAGAAATCGGCGCGCAATTTTGGCTCAAACATTTCTCGGCAAGTTCGATCGGGTGTGAGCATCGCTGGGTGACTTTCGTGCAAAGATGCTGGGGGTTTGATCCAGTCGCAGAGCTTGCGGCCAAGTTCTTAAGCCAGTGCCGGTGAGTCGAGCCCTTCGAAGAGGGCTTCGACGAAACGTTCGGAGTCGAAGGGGGCCAAATCCTCGGGCTTTTCCCCAACTCCGACGAATTTTACGGGCAGCCCCACTTGCTGCCGAATCGCGACAACCACGCCGCCCTTAGCCGTGCCGTCGAGTTTCGCCAAGATAATCCCCGTGCATTGTACGGCTTCGGTGAAGTGTTTGGCCTGACTGATGCCGTTTTGGCCGGTGGTGGCATCCAACACCAAGAAAACCTCGTGCGGAGCACCAGGGGTTTGTTTCCCTAAGACCCGGTGGATTTTGGCCAATTCGCGCATCAAGTGTTGCTGCGTTTGCAATCGGCCTGCCGTATCGACAATACACACATCTGCTTGGGTTTGCAACGTTCGGGCAACGGTTTGGTGGGCCACGCTGCCGGGGTCGCTGCCCGGCGGACCGGTGACGATTTCCGCCCCCACCCGTTTGGCCCAAGCGGTTAGTTGTTCCACGGCGGCTGCGCGGAAGGTATCCGCAGCCCCCAGCACTACTTTCTTCCCCTGGGCCATGAGTAAATGGGCTAATTTGGCGATGGAGGTCGTCTTTCCGCAACCGTTGACGCCGCAAACCATGATTACCGTGGGGCCATTTTCCGCCATGCAGATGGGAATTTCTGGCTGAGCCAGAATCGCTTTGAGCTGTTTCTTGATTTCATCGAGGATTTGGCTCATGGGGATGACACGACTGCGGTACTGCTGGCCGATTTGATCGGTAATGGCCCGCGAGGCTTGTACCCCCATATCTGTCTTGACCAGCATTTCGAAGATCCGCTCCAGGAGCGAGTCATCGACCAGTTCGCCTTCGCGCTTAAAAAGATCCCGAATGTCGGTCCGGAGGAGTTGACTGGTTTTTCGCAGACCTTCTCGGAGTTTTTCCCAGAAACCCATAGGTCAAACCGCCGTTGGTAAAGGATTCAAGCAGGTACTTTTCTCCACGGAGGCGGCCGATCGCCTCCCCTGGAATCTTAGCTTCTTCGATCTATGTCTTTGCCACGAGTACTTTCGTATTTTCACGAGTACTTTCGTATTTTATAGTCCCCGACTGCAATTGCGAGGGAAGGGGAGCCCTCCGGGAGTGCTCGCATTTGTCATAGGGGTTGGTCGCGATCAAGTGGATTTGATGGTTAAATCTCCCGTGCCCCAAATTCGGATTGCCTCGGGATACGGTGCCCGGCATGCGATTTTGCATGCGATTTTTCTTGGGCGGGCGTTCGCCGCTTCCGGCTTTTTCGTGCAGGTAGCTACGATTCGGTCCTTCGGCCGTGGCTGCATTTCTGACGAACGGGTGCTGGAAGCCCTGATGCCTGAAAATCTCTAATTTGATAAGACTAGAAATCTCTAATCTGAAAATCTCTAATCTGAAAAGATTGGAAATCTCTAATTTGATAGGCCTATGAATCTCTACGTTGATAGGCCTACAAACCTCTCATCTGATAAGACTCGACGGGAAGTCTCAGTGCCTTGGAAACCTCCAACCTGATAAGAAGCGCCGGGACGTCTTGATGCCCGGAAACCTCCAAGGATCCGATGCGTGGCCGAGTAAATCCGTAAACTTCATATGTTACCGTATCGGCACGGGTAAGATCGCCGGAAGCTAGGCGGGCGCATCCACCGGTTAAGCTGCCGGATTGGGTGATGCGGTTTTCGCCCCCAGCAACCTGCGGAATGATCAGGGGTTACCGGAGGATGTCGGGGGCTTCAGCGGCGATCCTCCCGGGCGATCGGCACGGCGCGGAACATCCTCGGATTCAAAGGCTCCCCATCGGTCGCGAAGCAATTTGTCGAGAATTCCGTTCACAAATGCTCCGGATTGGCTAGTGCCGTAACGCTTGGCCAATTCTACGGCTTGATCGATCACAACTTCGCCCGGAGTATCTGTGTACAGAAGTTCATATGCAGCGAGGCGTAAGACATTTCGGTCGGTTGCGGCCATTCGGTCAACCGACCAATGCTCGGCGTGGCGGTTGATCTCGCGGTCGATTTCTCGCCGATATCGCCGCACACCATCGACCAGTGAGCCGGCGAAAAGCATAAGCTCTCCTTCGCGCAATTGGGCCAAGAGGAAAGCCTCGGCCTCCGATCGCATGAGCGGACGGTTGAAATCTTCTTGAAATAAGAGCTGAAAGGCCGCCTCGCGAGCGCGGGCCCTTCGGCCGGGGAGTGGTTCCTGGAATTCTTCCGCCAGTTCGCTCATGGGAGCAACTTTAAGTATGGGAGCAACTTTAAGTAGTTCTTTTGTAAGCCTATTTAAGCGATTTGTAAGCTTGTTTAAGCCCGGTGTAAGTTTTATTTGCCCGGTATAAGTTTGTGTAGCCCGGGGTGAGCCTATTTAAAACAGGGGTAAGCTTGTTCAAGCCCGGGGTAAGGTCATTGAAGCCCGATGCAAGCTTATGCAAGCGAGGTGTAAGCTTATCTAAGCTTGGAGAGGGCTCTGTTGGGTTAGAGGATCAACGGGCTAACTGAGGGTTATTCGGAACCAAGTGCGCTCGAAAGCTTCTGGGGTATCCGCGTCGAAATTTTGGGAAAAAATGGCCGATCCGCAGAACGCACGAAGTTCTGGGCAAACGTATGGGGCAACCCCCAGCCGGATTTTACACGGGGATTTTTCTCAGGAGGGCGACCATCTCTAAGGCGGCCTCTGCACATTCGGCCCCTTTATTTCCGACCTTTGCTCCCGGCTGATCCTTGCCGTGGGTTGCTTCGACCGGTGCACTGCGGGCTAGGGCTTGCTCCAAGGTGTTGCAGGTCAACACACCGAAAAGGACGGGCACACCGGTCTGAGCTCCCAGTTCAGCCAGCGAAATGCTCACGGCGCGATTGATGTGTTGATCGTGGGTTGTTTCGCCCCGAATGACCGCCCCAAGGCAAAGGACGGCCAAATAGGCCCCGCTGCGCGCGAGCCGGCCGGCAACCGTGGGGATTTCAAAAGACCCGGGGACCCAGAAGATATCGATCGTCTCTTCCGCCACACCATGCGCCCGAAATGTTCGCAAAGTGCCCTCCAAAAGGCCTTGGGTGACCGTCGGATTGAATCGCGACACAACGATCGCAAACCGACCCGCGGGGAGGCTGTCGGCCGTTAACTCCCGGATGTTGGCCTCAAATACCCGAAGCACAGGTGAACTCCCCCAGTTCGAATTCTGTAGTACCTTTATCGCGTGATTTCAAAATCCTCAGTGCCCGGTTCCTCCTGGCTATTACGATACCTTTCTGCCGCCGTGCAGCAACCTGGTATCCCTTTTGATCCTCGGGACTGCTTCCGGCATCAAAAGCACAGGAGGACCCCAGGATGATGCCGGAGGCCGCGGCTACCCCGGGGAGTGATTGGCTTTGCTTGGCGGAAAACCGGTGGTTCTTAACCCTCCCGGCCCCCGGATGCCGCAGCTGGAGCTCAAGCGGGCTATCCGGGCAGGATTGGCCCGGGTTACTTCATGTTCATACTCATGAGGAATTCGGCGTTGCTCTTGGTCTTGGAAAGGCGGCTGACCAAAAGCTCCATGGCATCCGGCGGATTCATGTCATTGAGTACCCGTCGCAGGACGCAAATGCGGCGATATTCCTCCGGATCGAGTAGCATCTCTTCACGCCGCGTGCCACTGCGATTAATGTCGATGGCGGGCCAAATCCGCTTGTCGACCAACCGGCGATCGAGCACGATTTCCATGTTTCCTGTGCCCTTGAACTCCTCGAAAATCACTTCGTCCATCTTGCTACCGGTGTCGATCAAAGCGGTCGCGATAATCGTCAGCGAGCCGCCTTCATCCACTTTTCGGGCGGCACCGAAGAAGCGCTTGGGGCGCTGGAGGGCGTTGGCATCCACACCGCCGGAGAGGATCTTGCCGGAATGCGGGCACTCGGCATTCCAGGCCCGGGCCAAGCGGGTGATGGAATCCAAAAAGATCACCACGTCTCGACCATATTCGACCATTCGTTTGGCCTTTTCCAGAACCATTTCGGAAACCTGGATGTGCCGCGAGGCCGGCTCATCGAATGTGGAGCTAATTACCTCGCAATTGCGGCCTTTGACCTGACGTTCCATGTCGGTGACTTCCTCGGGCCGCTCGTCAATCAGCAGCATGAACACATAAAGGTCCGGATAGTTCCGCAGGCACGCTTTGGCCATCTTTTGCAGCAAGATCGTCTTGCCGGCCCGGGGCGGACTGACAATCAATCCCCGCTGGCCAAAACCCACCGGTGCGATGAGATCGACCACGCGGGTGTTGGTTTCGTCGGGTGTGGTTTCCAGGACGATCCGGCGGTCCGGATGCGTCGGTGTGAGGTCGTCGAAGAAAATCTTCTCCGAGGCTTTTGCCGGATCCTCGTTGTTGACCGACTCCACGCGAAGCAGGGCGAAATAGCGCTCGTTTTCCTTCGGCGGGCGGATTTGGCCGCTAACTGTCATCCCGGTCCGAAGGCCGAACCGACGAATTTGGCTGGGCGAGACGTAAATATCATCAGGACACGCGAGATAGTGGTAGTCCGGGCTGCGGAGGAAGCCGAAGCCATCCGGCAGCACTTCCAGCGTTCCTTCGCCGTACATGAGGCCGGTGAGTTTGACCCGCTCTTTCAGGATCCGAAAGATGAGGTCTTGCCGCTTCATACCCGCGATATCGGTGAGGTTTTCTTTGCGGGCTTCTTCGATCAATTCGGCCATCGACATCTTTTGCAGCTCGGCGATGAGACGGTCGCCCGATTTCTTAATCTGCTCAAACTGCTCGTCGACCTCCTCCTCGATGACCCCGCCACGCTCCACGATTTCTTCGGCCAGCGACATCGGCTCTTCATTTTCGAGCTGAGCCGCCAGCGCAGCGGGATCGACCGGCTTCGGCGTTTCGACCGCCGCACCGGCGCGGGCAGATCGCCGATTCCGAGATGAGCGTTGCTCCTTTGTTTCTGCCATCGCTTTTTCCTCCTCCTCGAACAAAGTTAGAAAGGCATTCTTGGGCCGGCACAAAGAGGGTACCGGCGGCGGGTGAAAACTTTGTATCCTCTGCGGATGTTCAAGGTCTTCAACGAACTATTTTGTTGTTTTTACGTGCGTTCCTTGCTGGATCGCTTTAACCGACTTGCTGAGCCTCCCAAACGCAACGTCTGAAATCTTGCTCCGTAACACACGCCGTTATTTCCACGCCTACCGCGTTTCCATTCACAAGGTGCTCGGAAGGCTGGCTATATTCCAAATTGCGGTGTGTTTGCGTTCACGTGTTCCTTCGAGCCATGCAGTTTTTTCCGCAAATCAATTCGATGCGTATTTCGATTTTTTAGGCTTGCGGATATTGGACCAATTTCTCTAATCCTTGCAGTAATACTTGCAGTATCGCAATTCACGCAGTGTTTCGCTTTTCGTCTGCCCTCACTCCTTACCGTCTGCGCTGCTGACAGTCTGCAAATTCACTGATGGCATTACTCCGACAAGCGTTGTCGGCATCCCGCGTGAACCCGAGGTTTCCCAGGGCGATGCTCCCGGGTCCTCGAGAAACGTGGCAGGAAGCTGACGACTCTCGCGTACCGACGGGAGGCCCGGCTCGTTCGAGCTCGCAACCGGACCAAACGGCGACACCGGGGTAGAATTACCGCGTCTTGCCGCGTTGGATTTGCGATCTTTGAAGATTTGACTTTGGGAACGGAAACGAGATCTTTCGGAAATCTGGCTTAATGAACGCCCCCCACTTTAACAACTGGATCGGAGTTAACCTCATCACAGGAAGGATCTATGAAAACCAGACGAAGGGTCAACCATTTGTATCTACGGACTGTCTTGAGCTATTGTGCAACCACACTTCGGTTCGATTTTAGCCTTACTTGGAGTGTAGAAGCGCTAGCTCCCATTTTCGTTCTTATTTTTTCGCCACCCGTGTTTGAATACTTAAGCATGCGTCTTGGAATTGCGGTCCTTGTCGGAATTTGCCTTCGCCAATAGCGATGCAAGCCTTGTAAAAGGATGCAGGTTCGAGAAGCACATTCAAGCTTGGCAAGCAGATCTTAAAAATTCTGCTCCACTCATCTTCTACATCGCTAAGACGGGCGGATCAAACGATCGCCACAACCTCCCAAACTTTTTCGGCAGTAGTGTGGCCTGATAGCAAGATGCAAATACCCGCAACTTTTTGCAACTAAACCTTCCGCAAGTTCCGACGGCAACAATACTTTTATTTACGCCAGGCGACGGTGGCAAAGCCCGCCCAAAACGCCAAAAGTAAGACCGCTTGAATTCTAACGCCGCATTTATTCCACCGAGTGGATTTTGCCCAAAAACAAATTGATTTTGCCGAAAAACTTACCTCACTAAAAACGGGGGATAGCCCTGCGCATTGCCCTTAATTGGAGCGGAATTTACCCGTAAGTCTATGCCAAATAGCAGCCACTTGATCGCGTACGGACCCCGGTGTGTGGTTATTGTCCACCACGAAATGTGCCTGCTGGCGTTTCAGCTCCAAGGAACCTTGGGCTGCCTCACGTTGGGCAAACTCTGCGGCGGACCACCCGCGAGTTGCTGCCCGCTGCTTTCGGAGCTCAGGATGGGCATCGACGAAGACGATAACGCTGCAGGATTTATCCCAACCTACCTCATAAAGCAGTGGGACGTCAAGGACGATCACTGTTTTTCCGGCGGCTACCAACTGCTCGGCTTGCCGCTCAAAGAGCTCCGCAACCCGGGGATGCAGGAGCCCTTCCAGCCATTTCCGAGCCTTTAAGGCTCCGGAGGACGAATCGAAGCAAAGCTGCGCAAGCCTTGTGCGGTCGACCGTCCCATCACTCTTTAATATGATCGAACCGAATTTTTGTTCGATCTCATTTTTTACGCCGGGCCAGTTCAGGATTTCGTGAACTGCCTGGTCGGCATCCAGTATGCCTGCACCAAGTTCCGCAAATGCCTCGGCCACAAGGGATTTTCCCGCTGCAACCCCCCCGGTAATACCAATGGAAACCACCGTTTGGGGGAGGCGCAACACTGGTTGCCCACGGCTACCCATTCCTAGGGGACTCCCCGAGTGGGGGGATGCTCCACGCCGTCATGAGTCTAGGGTGCGGTTACGTTCCCATGAGCTTTGGGACGAGCCAAGTGACTTCGTGCCTTAAATTTTACTCGCTCATTTCAGGTTTGCTAGGGGAAACCAGCGGAAAGTTTGATCCGGAACTACCTTTTTGAAAGCGGAAAGCTTTCGAGAAAAAACAATCAATAGTTTCTAAACTTATGTAGCATTAACGCCCGGGTTTAGTAGCATCAACCCCCGAGTTTAAAGGAATCTCACGTTGGGCGAATGCGGAGAAGTTAATCGGTAGGCAAGGTTTTGGGATTGCGGACTCACATCGGAGCCAAAATTTCGTGCTTAAACCGGAGGGGACAGTTCTCCCCAATTCGGGCCGATCAACACGTCAACTTTTAGGGGGACTTTCAGGGGATAAACCCGGCTCATAATCTCGGCAATCCGCCGCGCGAGCTTGTGCGAATGCTCCCCCGGGACTTCGAAGACAAGCTCATCATGAATCTGAATCAGCAGTGCCGCCGAAGAATTTTGGGGAGAATTAGAGGCCGACAACTCGCGGTGAACCCCCAGCATCGCAAGCTTGATCAGATCGGCTGCCGAGCCTTGAATCACCGTATTAATGGCCGTGCGTTCCGCCAGGTTTTTTTGGCGGCCCGGCCTTTCTCGCACTCCTTCGATGGGGCGTCGGCGGCCGAGGATGGTGGTGACATAACCTCGCTGGCGGCACTCCGCGAGCACCCGGTTAAAGAATGGGTCAATCCGCGGATAATTCGCGAAGTAGGCGTCGATGAATGCTGCGGCTTCCTCTTTGGAGATACCCAATTGTTTGGCCAAGCCGAAGGGGGTTTGACCGTAGATCACCCCGAAATTCACGGTCTTTGCCCGCCGTCGCATCTCCGGAGTGACTTCCTCCAAGGGGACGCCATATATCCGGCTGGCTACGCGGGCATGGATATCCTCATCCCGTTGAAACGCTTCGCACAGGCCCTCGTCTTCGGTGAAATGCGCAAGTACCCGGAGTTCGATCTGTGAATAGTCGGCCGAGATCAGTTGCCCATCGGGTCTTCCCGGGATGAAAGCCCAGCGGATCGCGCGACCTTCGGGGGTGCGCACCGGGATGTTTTGGAGATTGGGATCGCTGGAACTGAGTCGTCCGGTGGCCGTGACCGCTTGATGGAACGAGGCATGGATTCGGCCGGTTTGCGGATGGAGCATCCGCGGCAGTGCGTCCACGTAAGTGCTCAGGAGTTTGGCAAGCTGCCGATATTCCAGAAGTTTAGCGGCGATGGGGTGCTCGGTGACCAGCTCTTCAAGCACTTCGCTGTCGGTGCTCAAACCGGAGGCGGTCCGCTTGCGGGCGGACAATCCCAGATGCACAAAAAGGATTTCTTGAAGCTGCTTGGGCGAATCGATATTGAACGATCGCCCGGCAAGCCAATAAATCTCCCCCTCGAGCTCGGCGAGTTTTTGACGAAGCTGGGTGCCGAGGTCGGTCAGGCGTGCCGTATTCACGCAGACCCCGGTAAACTCCATCTCCGCGAGGACCTCCACCAGGGGCATTTCAACCTCGCGAAAGAGCTGGTGGAGACCCGATTCGCGAAGTCGGTTGCTAAGCACGGGCTCCAACCGGAGGGGCAAGACCGCATCGTCCACCGCATAAGGGGTAATTTGATCGAGTGGAACCTCGGCCATTGATCGCTGCTTTCGCCCGGTGCCGATTAATTGGCTGATTTTGATGGTTTCATAGCTGAGGTATCGCCGCGCTAATTCGTCCAGCCCGTGGGTCCGGCCACCCGGATCCAAGAGATAGCTGGCGACCATGCAGTCGAAGCTAATCCCTTGGACCCGCATCCCCGCCCCCCGGAGAACGACGAGGTCATACTTGAGGTTTTGGCCCACTTTTTCCACCGCAGGATTTTCGAGGATGGGAGCGAGCCCCTTGATGACGGTCTTTAGGGGTAAACAGGGCTCGCCGAGGGGGGCTTGGACGGGAAGATACCAGCCTTCCTCAGTACAGCAAGCGAGGGAAAGACCGACGAGATTGGCCCAGCGGGGGCGGATGTTGGTGGTTTCCGTATCGATGGCGATCTTGGGCTGAGCCTGCAAGTGGTTCAAAAGCTCCTGAAAAGCCTCTGGCGTATTCACGAGGTTTCGCCGCGGCGTTGCCGGTGTTATCGCGCGGATAGCCGTGGTCTTGGGCAGCAATTCGTCCAATTTACTGAGCAAGCTGCGGAATCCCATTCGCTGAAAAATGGCCCGGGCTTTACCGCCGTCAATCTGCTCGGCCCGCAGGGGTCGCCAATCGATGGCGGCCGGAACATGGCGATCGAGCCGAACCAAATCCCGACTCAAAAGGGCTTGATCCTTGTGGGTACGGAGCGCATCACGCACCGCGGGTTTGAGACCTTCGCCCCCAGCTTTCAGGGCTGCGTCCAAACTGCCGAAGCGCTCCAGGATTTGCCGAGCGGTTGCCGGCCCGATCTTCGGCACTCCCGGTACATTGTCCGTGGAATCGCCCACGAGGGCTTGGAAATCGACCACCTGTTCGGGTTGGATCCCCCACTCGGCACGGAGGGCTGCCCGGTCGAAGAGCTGATCCTTGCGAATATTGAAAAGGAAGACGTGATCGCTGAGCAATTGCCGACAATCCTTATCGCCGGTGACTAAATAACAATTTCCGCCGTGCTCTTCCGTCAATCGGGCGATGGTGGCCATGAGATCATCGGCCTCGTATCCCAGGCAACCCACCAGGGGTAGACCGAGCGCGTCGATCAACTGGTAAACCAGCTCCATTTGGGTAATCAGGTCCTGGGGTAATTCGGGCCGATGCGCCTTGTAGGATTCATAAAGCTGATGGCGGAAGGTTTTGCCGGGAACATCGATGGCCACGAAAAGGAAATCGGGCTTTTTCTCCTGCCAAAGAAAGAAGATGTCGCGGGCAAAACCGAAGACAGCTCCCACGGGCTCGCCACGGGGACTGGTCATTTCCGGCATGGCGTGGAAAAGTTGATGGATCAAGGCGTGGGCGTCCACCACCCACACATTCTTCCCCACAAGTGGCTCCGGCGGCTCGGTGGAATGCTCCTGCGGGGCAAACCGCGGATCCGTCAGGAACCAACCGGCGGGAGGTTCGGGCGATGATTTTTGAGCTTCCTGCGGGGATAAAGTCTCGGGTTGTTCCGCCGGGGCGGATGTTGCGGAATCGAGCTCCGGCGGAAAAAGTGGTTTTTGAGGATCGGTTTTCGTCATCAGGCTTTTCCGCTTTAAAATCGTTTCGAACTTTTTGGAATTCGCTTCAAGTTTATTCGTAGCAAGCCGCTCCTGCGGCTTCATTGGTAGGAAATCGCTCCTTCGGCTTTGTTTCTACTTATACGAAGTCGTTACTGCCTTTTGTAAGGGGTCCCTTTTGCCGGATCTTTCGATCTCCCCTCCACAAGCGGCGATTGCTCCTGGCAACCCGAGCGTGGAAAAATTAATCACCTCTCGGGAAGCACGGGAAGCAAAGGGGTTTTCCATTTTTGCCGCCGTAGTCGGGAAGTTTGCCCCCCTTCATGAAGGGATTCGCCCATTAAGAAATACGCCTGCCCTTTGTTTAGGTTAGGGAATACGTGGTTAAGGAATACGTCAGCGGTGCGGGCGGGTCGTTGACGCCTTATGCCCGATAAGATAGAGTAAAAATGGCGAGTTTTCAGCACCAAGGCCGCCGGCACCATGATTGGAGGTCAGAAGGCACGCTTTTTTCGAGCCAAAAGGGGCATTTTCTCGGAATCGGGCACGACAGGATTCGCAGCTTGAGGAAAAAGCAAAGCTCGCTTTACGGGGGCCTTGTTTGGCTATCGGAATGGGTGGGCGCCATTTGTAGCAACGATATTGGCTCGGGGGCAAAAGCGAGGGTTGCATCTCAATTATCCGTTATCCGTCTTGAGTAGCATCCGTCTTGAGGAGCAGCCACCGGAGGTTTGGCGGGCAGGGAAACCGGTTAGCTAAAGCGTTAGCTAAAGCCTTAGCTACACCCATGGGCGGCCGGAATGGGGAGTCCGCCTCGGGACATGGGGGGTCTGACTGGGGATCAGACCAAAGTCGTTAGGGTCCCGTGAGGTCCGCTCGATGACTCTCACCTATTTCAAACGCTACCGCATGGAGGTGGATTTAACGAGTACAAACTTGGAGCTGCCCGCATTACCCAAGGGGTACCGGCTGCTTCCTTGGGAAAAATCGCTCTTGGAGCTTCATGCGGAAGTCAAGCATTTGAGCTTCCGACATGAAATCGATGCCCAGCTTTTCCCGTGTTTTACCAGCTTGGCCGCTTGCCACCGCCTCATGAGCGAGATTGTTTCCCGCCGCGGTTTCTTGCCGGAGGCCACTTGGTTGGCGGTTTGCCAAGCCAGTCCGGATAGCGTGCTGGAGCCTTGCGGGACGATCCAAGGGGTGCAGGACGAAGCCGGCGATGGGTGGATCCAAAACGTGGGCGTCGTTCCGGAGCATCGGAATCGGGGCGTGGGGTCGTGCCTGTTGCGATACTGTTTGGCAGGGTGTGCCCGCCGCGGCCTTAGTCGGGTCCATCTCGAAGTCACGGCGGATAATTACGGTGCGGTTCGCTTGTATGAGCGAATCGGCTTCGAAGTAGTAAAGACGCTCTACAAGATGGCGGAGCCTACCGTCTGGTAAATTCAAGATGGCGAAGAGTACCGTCTGGTAAATACCGTCTGGTAAATATTAATAAATGGCTGAGCCTACCATTCGTAAAGTGGGCAATTAAGGCTGACGAAAGCCTGATGAGTTGCGGAAGAGCGTGATCGCGCAAGCCTGCTTGGTTGCTCAAAGCACGGGGTGGAGGCCCGGTAACTTGCTGAACACCGGCCGCCGAAAGCCCGGCGGTTGGTTCATGTAACCGGTAGTTGCTTCACTTCATCCGAAAATACTCACTCGATCCGAATATAACCCGACAACCGGTAGTCGCTTCATCTAATCCGATGAGTTCAAAGCGTGCCCTCCGAGGTTTCCCCTCCGGCTGAGGATTAGGGGGTTTATGAAGGAGTAAAAGCTCTTCTATTTACAGGCTTCCCCTTTGGGTGCGAATCAGGGTCAACGGCGCGAAATAAAGCACGACGTCCGAACGGGCTTGCCCCACGGATGTGGGCTGCGCAGAATCGAGAAGGTGCCGAGTCAAAAAAGGGGCAAACTCCGGCCGCAAATTGACCGGCTGATCTGCGAGCCATTACTCTGGAGGCAAATCATCGAATCGGGAGTACTCGAAGAGGCGATTGAACGACCCGGTAGAGGACGGAAGAGGAATTTCGCCGGGTAGATGACCGCGGATTTAACGCGGGTCCTTCCATTTAATGTTGATGCGGATCCTTTCCTTTCACGCGGACTGAACGTTGGCTTGGGAGGAAAGCTGAGCCACTGCTTCGGCCCGATTGGGAAAGGCGGCCCAGAGACTATTGAGTCGGGTGATTTTGAGGACCTCCGCACAAAACGGGGTCACGCCGCACAACGCCATCACCCCATCCCGCTGTTTGATGCGTTTCCAGGCACGCACCAAAATCTCGAGGAAGTTAGAGGCAATAAAATTCACGCCCGATAGATCCACCAATAGAACCGGCGGCGTGACCTCGCCAGCTTCTTTCAACAAAGTGGCAGAAAGCCGGCTCAAGGCCTCTTCATCGAGGGAGTTGTAATCGGCTCCCAGTTCGACGATCGTCACTTGAGACTCGCGAGCTATCTTTACCATGATTAGTAGTATACCGGAGTCAAAACGGGTCAGCAACTCCTGCGGCGGGGGAAGACCGTAATTTTGATTGAGTGCCGGAATATTCCCACCCAGAACGCTACCAAGTTTTTGACGATCGTTTTACTGAAGGATCATTTGGCAGCAAGTTTCGGCTGCCCCACCGGACTAAAGGCTCCAAACTTTTTTTGCCGTAAAATAGGCCCCCTTCAGGGGGGCATCAACCCGGGCTTGCCCGCAACTAATCGCTGCAAAGCTTATCGCCGTAAAAGGTGACCGAAACAAGTAGCTGAAAGTCTCTCGGCGGCGGGGCGGGATCCTCCTCTACAGACTAAAGCCTTTGTTTGAAGCCTTTGTGCGGACCGACGTTCTGGATCAATATTCGGCCTTTGATGCGTTTACCGCCAATCTTGGCGCCGCATCGTCGTTTGAAAATGTGGCGTAGCCCATCGGATCCGAATTGCGGGATTTTGTTTTTAATTTAAGTCGGCTTTTTCGAGGATGGAGTTTTTCATCATCAGAGCGTTGTGGAGGGATTGTTTAACGTCCGACGATCAGGGGAGGGGGTGGTTTTCGACGGCAGTGTGACGGTGACTGACGTTAACGTCCGCTTATCGGGGGAGGGTGAGCGTAAACGACGGGCCGATACAGCTCCAGAAGCACGCGTACCCCAATTCTCTGCTATCACTTAGGATTGGTTCGCACTGAGTTCGTGCACCCAAGCGACCAATTGCTGGACATTTTCCACGGGCGTTTCCGGTAAAACGCCGTGCCCTAAATTGAAGATGTATCCTCGGCGGCCGCGGCATTGCAACAGAATCTCGGCGACTTTGCCTTGGATAACCGCCGGGGGGGCCAGAAGCACTGCCGGATCCAGGTTTCCTTGGAGCGCTTTATGGGGGCCGAGAATTTCCCAGGCCTCCGCCAGACCAATCCGCCAGTCGAGCCCGATGACACTTCCGCCGGCCTCGGCCATCAAGGGGAGCAAAGCCGGGTTGCCGGTAGCAAAATGGATTGCTGGAACCTGAGGGGGAATGGCCTCGAAGCACCGTCGCGAATACGGCAAAACAAATTGGCGATAATCCTCCGGTCCAAGGCACCCGACCCAACTATCGAAAAGCTGTACGGCGCAGGCCCCAGCTTCGATTTGTGCGCGGAGGAACTCGCAGACGGCTTCCGTAAGCAATTCCATCAACACATGCCAAGCTTGCGGATGAGAGTACATGAAGCGCTTCGTTTGTGTGTAGCTTCGCTTGCCGGAACCTTCAACGGCGTAGCTGGCCAGGGTGAACGGCGCGCCGGCAAAGCCAATAAGCGGAAGTGGATCGGGTAAACCGGCTCGCGTCAATCGAACCGCTTCCAGCACGTATTCGACCGTTCCCACCCCCCGCAAGGGGCGGAGCTTCTTTAGGTCTTCAGGCTTACGGATGGGATTGGCGATCATCGGACCGTCGGCGGCGAACACGACCTGCAAGCCCAGTGGCTCCAGGAGCACCAGGAGATCGGTAAAAAGGATCGCGGCGTCCACACGGAGTTTTTCGACGGCAATGAGCATCACCTCGGCGCAGAGTTTTGGTTGCTTGCAAAACTCCAGAAAGCTTCCCGAGCCGCGAATCTGGCGATATTCCGGCATGTAACGGCCGGCTTGACGCATCAGCCAAACGGGAACGCAGTCCACCGGCTCGCGGCGGCAAGCCCTCATAAAGCGACTCTGCCACCAAGGGGCTCTTTCGAAAGGCGAGATTTCGCCCGATGCTGAATCTGACGACATGGCCCATCCTCTGCCGCTTTTACAAAGCCCGGCCTATTCAGGGGGCACACCGAGTGCAAAGCTCGTGCTACCTGTGAAGCTTTTTCACAGTTTTTGTTGGCTTTGTCAAGCGAAATTGGCCGCGAACCTATAAGTCCAGTAAGGTTTCGTGCTATTGTCCGTTACGCCCTTTTTGACAGGTTCCTTGCACCCTTTTTGGCGGGGACGCGGTGTCGGTGTAAGGTGGGAGGGAGACGGTAAGTTAGCGGAGACTCCCTCTTAACTTAAGGTTTGATGCCGGAGGATCACGGGGCTAATCCACGAACGCGGTTCGCAGCGAGGAAAAGCTGGGCAATGGAGCGCGAGGGAAGAATAAAAACGCCCGACTGACTTTTTGGGGTCAGTCGGGCGTTTTCTCTCAAGCGGGCGGCCGCTACCGCGGGGGGTATCGCCTTTTTTGTTGCCCGTGAAGTTGATTACTCGGCAGCACGGCGCCGGTTTTCCGGCTCATTTGGTTTAAGTACTTCCCCGTTTTTGATAGCGCCGTTGCGGGTCTTGGGCGTAGCCTACAAAGGTGAGTTACGTTCTCTTCCGTCAGGAGGTTCGCCCTTTACTTGAGGGGTTAGCCCCGGAGGCTAGAACTCCGGCTTACCCCGAAGTTTTCCGGGGCGGAGTACTCCCTTGCGATGCTTTGCCGTACCCAAAAACGTTGTGGGTTTTGATTACTGGCGAACCAGAATCAAGCGGCAGGATCTTCCTTCGGAGGCTGCGTCAGAGGCGTAGGGGCCTTCGTGGGCACTTGGAGGCCAGCCTCTTCGGCTTGGCAGCAGCATGCCGGCGGGCAGCAGCCGAGGAGCCTACCGATTACGTTCACCAGCATCTGGCCGTTCGGGGCGCAGCAGCCGCAGACAGGCTTGCAAACGGGTTTCGGGCAGCAGACCCTACTGCGAAGCATGTCCAGCAAACCGGGCCGGCACCCAGGCGGGCAAGCCGGTTCGCAGGCTGGCGGTGGGCAGGGCTTCGCCTCTTCGCAGCATGGCTGGCGGCAGGGCTTCAAGCAAGCCATGCGAGCACGGATGCGATCCAGCAGCGGAGTCGGGCAGCAGGCAGGCTCCGGAGTGGGGCAGGGAGCCGGTTCGCATGCCGGCGCGGCACACGGTTGTACACAGCAGACGCGGCAGGCAATCATGCTCCGCAGACCCGCAAACAGATCGCAGGCCGGTCGGCAGCACGGGGCACAACACTCACCGGCAGCCGGCTCATGTGCCGCGACGATCGTCGGGCAGCACAGAGCCAAACTCACAACGAACGCGAGCAGTTTCAGTTTGCCTTTCATCGAGGGCAATCTCCTTGAAAAAAGAACCGGGGTTGCTAGCATACCGGGTTTCCCCCCTTCCTATGTCATCCGAACTCGTTCTTGGTTCCTTCCGAACCACCCTCCCTTTTTATGAATGTTCCTCTTACCGTTCCGCTCCCTTTTAATGGATGTTCCTCTTACCGTTCCGCTGAGGTGTTTTTTGCCGATGCATCGTCTTCTGGTTCTTCCGGATTTTCCACCGATGCATCTTCCTTTGGATTTGGTCGGCTCAGAGCCCGAAGGGGATTTAGCCGTTTGCCCACCGCAGTCAAAACTCGCAAGGTCTCGGCATTTTGCCTAAGTTGCCTCAGCTAGAAACCTCGAAGGCTGCGGCGGAATCGAAGCGGTTCGGAGCCGACCCGCGAGCCGATTTGGCGACTTCCCTAGGTCTTGGCCAGCCGCCCTCGCCCCCGTTCCAAGATTGCTTATCGGCTCCATGGTAATATCCCTTGAATGGCCTGAGACTTTTTGACGCTTGAAGTTGCCGCATTTCGGGGAAAGAGGATCCGCGAATTCCTATTGGGCAAAATAGGAAATCAATTGGCGGCGATCAGTGAGCACGCGCACGTGAAAAGATTCTCGCGTTTTCGTGCTCTCTGGCATAGGAATCCCTTCCCAACCCATCCCAATCCGCAGAGATTCCGCCATTGCTACGGATGATCCCATCGGATCTGCTTTATTAACGGGGACACATTCCAGATTGCCCCGCTTTTTGTTAAAATGCGATGTTAGAAAAAATCGCGCCGTGAAGGACTCAAACGAGATATCCTAATCCTCGGGTAGGGCGCAAGAGCTTCGCTTCATCCAAATCGTGCATGCGGCCTGGGTTTAATGCTTTCGTTTTTGGGGGCGAAGTTGGGAATAGTGCCGCCCTCGGTGGTCGACGCACTCGAGCACAATTCTAGACGATGAGCCTCTCGTGAGTGCTCAGGGGGGGGCTAAAACGCTTTGGAGTCAGCCAGATCGGTGACGAATAGTCCAGGTATGAACTCGATAAGAACTCCACTTCGCAAGGCAATCGTTCGCCTGGTGAAGTATTTTTGGGCCGGTCCGTGGACTTTGGTGGGGCTTTCGATCGGTATGCTCGGCCTAATAACCGGCGGTAAAGCCTGGTGGCGAGGGGGCGTGGTTGAATTCGCCGGGGGATTCGTCACCTTTTACTTGCGGTGGTTCCCCTTGATCCGTAACGCGGCCGCAGTCACATTGGGTCATGTGATCTTAGGACGGAGCCAGCAAGCCCTTGAGCATTCTCGTGCCCACGAAATGGTCCACGTAGCCCAATATGAACGCTGGGGTCCTGCGTTTGTCCCGGCGTATTTGGCCTGTTGGGTGTTTTTTGGCCTCTGTGGCCGAAATCCGTATTACGATAACCCGTTCGAACGGCAGGCCTTCCGACTCGGTGGCCCTTAGCCGACCGATGCGACGGCCTCGGCCAATTGATCGAATACGAACTCCTCGTCGCGGTAGTCCAGGCGCAGCCGGGTGCCTTCCGCCCATTGATTCTTGAGCATTTCCATGGCCAAAAGGTTTTGAACTTCCCGTTGAATCACCCGCTTGATCGGCCGAGCCCCGAATACCGGGTCGAAGCCTTCCGCCGCAATCGCTTCCACGACGGCATCGGTGAATTCCAGCTCGATTCCCTTTTCGGCCAATTGCTTGGCAAAACGCTTCAATTGTAGACGGACGATCTGTCGGATGTGCTCGCGACCAAGCGGCCGGAAGATGATCACTTCGTCAATGCGGTTGAGGAATTCCGGCAGGAAGCGGTGCCGTAATGCCTCGAAGACTGCTTCGCGCATCTCTTCGAGGCTACCCCCCTCGCGGGTGATCTCTTGAATGATTTGGCTACCGATATTCGAGGTCATCACGATGATCGTATTGGTGAAATCCACTGTGTGACCCTGATTGTCCGTCAGGCGTCCGTCATCCAACACCTGAAGCAGCAGGTTGAAAACATCCTGATGGGCCTTCTCGATCTCGTCCAAAAGAATCACCGAGTAGGGCCGGCGACGAATCGCTTCCGTGAGTACCCCACCTTCTTCGTAGCCGACGTAACCCGGCGGGGCCCCGATCAATCGGCTCACGGTGTGCCGCTCCATGAATTCCGACATATCCAGGCGCACCATGGCCCGTTCGTCGTCAAAGAGCACTTCGGCCAAAGCCTTGCAAAGCTCTGTTTTGCCGACCCCGGTCGGACCGAGGAAGATAAACGAACCAATGGGCCGGTTGGGGTCCTGAAGCGCGGCGCGACTCCGCCGCACCGCGTGGGCCACCGCCGCTACGGCCTCTTCCTGATTCACCACCCGCTGGTGGATCCGCTCTTCCAAAACCAGGAGTTTGTGCCGTTCGGTCTCGAGCATCCGGCTGACGGGAATTCCCGTCCAAGCGCTGACCACTTCGGCGATTTCTTCCGGCCCCACCTCTTGCCGCAAGAGCCGACGTCCCCCCTCGTCGGCGGCAGCCTCGGCCGCTTCCAAGCGCTCTTGCAGCTCTTTTTGGCGGTTGGTCAATCGTAAGAGCTCCTGGAACTCCTCTTCCTCCGGCAGAATGCCGGCCGACTGCTTGGCGTGGATCGACGCCCGAAGCTGATTGGCCTGATGTTCCACCTCATTCACCTGGCTTCGCAGTTGATGGACATCGACCAAGCCGGCCTTTTCCAACTCCCACTGCCTGCGAAGCGTTTGCAGCTTTTCCCGAAGGGTTTTTATTTCGGCCTCGATTTCCGCCAGCCGTTGCCGGGCATGTTCCTCCTTTTCATCGGCCAGTTGCCGGGCGGCCAATTCCAGTTGGACCAAACGGCGCTGGACTTCGTCGATTTCAGCCGGCACACTTTCCAGCTCCATCACCAGTCGGCTCATCGCTTCGTCCATCAAGTCGATCGCCTTATCGGGTAAAAACCGATCGGAAATATAGCGATGAGCCAACGTGGCTGCTGCCACCAAGGCCGAATCCTTGATCTTCACCCCCTTATGATGAGCTTCGTAGCGGGGTTTCAGGCCGCGAAGAATCGCGATGGTGTCCTCCACACTGGGCTCGCCCACATAGATCGGCTGGAACCGGCGTTCCAACGCGGCATCCTTCTCGATGTACTTGCGATATTCGTCGAGGGTGGTCGCCCCCACGCAGCGGAGCTCACCCCGTGCCAAGGCCGGCTTCAGCAAATTGGCGGCATCCGCGCTGGAACCCTCGGCACGACCGGCCCCGACAACCGTGTGCAGCTCGTCGATGAAAAGCATGATGCGGCCGCCGGCATCCTGGACTTCGCGGAGAACCGCCTTGAGCCGCTCTTCGAACTCGCCGCGATATTTCGTCCCGGCCACAAGCGCCCCCAGATCCAGGGCGATAATCGTTTTATCTTTCAAACTCTGCGGAACATCGCCCTCGGCAATCCGCAGGGCAAGTCCTTCGACAATCGCCGTCTTTCCCACGCCCGGATCGCCGATAAGAACGGGGTTGTTCTTCGTGCGGCGGCACAAAACCTGGATGACCCGGCGGATTTCCTGATCACGCCCGATGACCGGATCCAGCTTCCCTCGCCTGGCCCGATCCACCAGATCGATGCCGTATCGCTCCAGAGCCCGGAACTTGCTTTCCGGGTCCTGGTCGGTAACTCGCGCGCTGCCGCGAATGGTTTGAAGCACCCGGAGGATTTCCTCCGGCTTAATCGCACAAAGATCGAGGACCCGCTTCGCTTTCGACTCCACTTTGGCCAGTGCCAAAAGCAGATGCTCGGTGGAGACGAATTCGTCTTTCATGACATCGGCTTCGCGGAGCGCAGCCTCCAGCACGCGGTTGAGCGCCGTGCCGATTCCCGGCTGTGAACCGCCGGATATCCGCGGGAAGTGGTTGAGCTCCGCATCGATGATCCGTTCGAGCTGGTTCCAATTTACCCCGACCCGATCGAGAATCGGACGGCTTAGCCCATCCTGCTGCCGGATCAACGCGGCCAATAAATGAAGCGGGTCGATCTCCGGATGCTGCGACTCGTTGGCCAACGCCTGTGCAGCAACCAGAGCCTCCTGCGCCTTAATGGTTAGTCTATCGAATCGAAAAGCCATCTTTGGAGTCGCTCCAAACCCCGAAATAGGAGGCTGCACTCATCTTTGCCCCGAGGTAAAGACTCGATCACTCCATTGGCCGATTTCAAATAATGGCCCGATTTCAATCTCTTGGCTCTATCAATCCTTGACCTCATAATCGGCGTCGATGGCATCGTCCTCGGATGTCGTCTTAGCGCGGGACGTACCGCCGTTTCCGCCTGCCGCACTGGAGCCTGAGCCGCTTGCCGCGCGAGCCCCCACGGACTCGTACAGAGTTTTGCTGAAGCCGTGGAAAGCCTGCTCAAGCTCCCGCAAAGCGGATTTGATGACTTCGGCATTGTCGCCCTGAGCCGCCTTCTTGGCTTTCTCCATGGCGTCGCTGATGGCCTTCTTGTCGGCTTCGCGGATTTTGTCGGCGTACTCTCGCATGAACTTTTCAATCTGCCAGCACATGGAGTCGACCTGGTTGCGGAGCTCGGCCAACTCGCGCTTGCGGCGGTCTTCCTCGGCGTGCAATTCGGCTTCGCGACGCATCTTCTCGATGGCCTCTTTGGACAAACCGGCCGATTGCTCGATCCGGACCCGTTGCTCCTTGCCTGTTCCAAGGTCCTTCGCCGTCACATGGAGGATGCCGTTGGCGTCGATATCGAAAGTTACCTCGATCTGCGGCACCCCCCGCGGAGCCGGCGGAATTCCTTCCAGATTGAACATCCCCAAAAGCCGGTTGTCCGCGGCCATGGGTCGCTCGCCTTGGTAGACCTTGATGGTCACGGCCGTTTGGTTGTCCTCCGCCGTGCTGAAAATCTGCTTCTTTTCGCAAGGAATCGTGGTATTTCGCTCGACCAGCCGGGTCATCACGCCCCCGAGGGTTTCGATACCCAGGGAAAGCGGCGTCACATCCAGCAAAAGTACATCCTTCAATTCGCCCGCAAGAACCGCCCCTTGTATGGCGGCACCCACCGCCACCACTTCGTCAGGGTTAACACCCTTGTGGGGCTCTTTGCCGAAAATTTCTCGAACCAGAGCTTGGACCTTCGGCATTCGGGTGACCCCGCCGACCAACACCACCTCGTCGATATCCTGAGGCCGGAGCTTCGCATCGCGCAGTGCCTGCTCGACCGGCCCGCGACACCGCTCGATCAAATGATCGACAAGTTGCTCGAATTTTGCGCGAGTGATGGTAATCTGCAAATGCTTCGGGCCCGAGGCATCCGCCGTAATAAACGGCAGGTTGATCGTTGTGGTTTGCGTGGAACTGAGCTCTTTCTTCGCCTTTTCGCAGGCTTCTTGGAGACGTTGCAAGGCCATCGTGTCTTTGCGAAGATCGATCCCATGCTCCTTCTTGAATTCTTCAGCGACGTAGTTGATCAACTCCTCGTCGAAGTCATCACCACCCAAGTGGGTATCACCATTTGTGCTGATGACCCGGAAAACGCCATCGGCCACCTCCAAGATTGAAATATCGAAAGTACCCCCACCGAGGTCGAAGACAGCGATCTTCTCCGCTTCCTTTTTATCGAGCCCATAAGCCAACGAGGCTGCCGTCGGCTCATTGATGATCCGCACGACTTCCAGGCCTGCGATCTCGCCCGCATCCTTGGTTGCTTGCCGCTGAGCATCGTTAAAATAAGCCGGTACAGTGATCACCGCCTTATTCACCCGATGACCCAGATACGCCTCGGCAGCATCCTTAAGCTTCCGCAACACCCAAGCGGAGATCTCCGGCGGCGTGTACAGACGATCCCCGATGCGGACTTTCACATACTCCTCGGGGCGGCCTACCACCTCGTACGGCACCATCTTTTCCTCGACGGCGACCTCCGAATGCCGGCGACCCATGAACCGCTTAATCGAATAGATGGTCCTCTTCGGGTTGGTGACGGCTTGACGTTTCGCCGGTTCCCCGACTAATACTTCCCCGCTGTCGGTAAAGGCCACCACACTCGGAGTCAAACGGTTTCCTTCGGCATTCGGGATGACCTTGACATCCCGGCCTTCCATGACCGCGACCACCGAATTTGTCGTCCCCAAGTCGATTCCGATAATCTTTTCACCCTTTGCCATGGATTACTCCCCTCTTTTTAAATCGCAGCTATTGATATTCGCGTTTGTGTGACTTACCACCTCGCATGCGTCCCGCGGCTTCCGATCCTGCAAGGATCGCCGATCGAATTCGAAAGTTGGTCTGCCCTTTAAAAGGCTCCCTCGCGAGTAACATCAATCGCTTGTTTCTGGATAAGCTTTTTTTGCACCCCTCTTTGCACGCGATGAGCCATGTGCCCTGCCGAGGGTTTGGTTTGCGCTTTGCAATTCCGAGTAATTTTGGTCTTTCGCTGGCACTTTGGTTTCTTGATTTAACCCTAATGGAGCCTCGGGAATTGCGCCGAATGAATTCGGCTCTTTGCCGGAACCGTTAAAGCCGGTTCTTTCTTTTCCAAAATAGCTCGAGAAAACATACGTGTTTTTCGAGGGTACTTTTTGTTTCACGTTTGGTTTTGCGGAAATCGCATCGAATGCGCACTGGATTCGGGCTTCCTTTTCTGCAAATGCTTGCGATGGACGTAAAGAATCGCTGATCCTCCGCCTCAAATCCCGCCGGCTTAAAAACCCTCAGGGGGCCACCCTGCCCCGAAGGTAATCCAGGTGGCAAATGAAGGTAATCGAAACGGTGAATTTAGATTTTCGCGCCGCGGGACCGCAGCCGAATAATCAAATCCTGGAAAACTATTACGTAAATTCCAGATTCAGTGATCAAACTATGTCGCCGGGATAAGTCGCGAAGAATGGGCCAATATCATCCTATGCCAAACCGGCGACAAAATCTTCGTCGCTGCAAAGGTCGTGCCGGATCGGTAGGGTTGAGGAGTATAAAAGACGTAAAACTCTAAACAGTAGAGAATTACAATTCGTCGTTTGTCAAACTCAAATTTGGGAGGTTAGGTGTTGCCCCGGAAGGATCGCCCTCCTGCCATTTTGGCACATATGGGGCGAATGCTTTTGGCTCGATTTTCGGCCCGATGTAAATTAGGAAGCTGCCAAAATGCGATGAGGTTGTTGACGGATGCTAATGAGCTATTGCTAATGCTAAGAATTAGGATTCCTACTCCAACTCATGCACGACCAAGACTCCACGGCATGCACGACCAAGAGTCCATGAAAAGAGCATCAAGAGATATGAAAAGAGCATGTAAAGAGCAAGAAAAGACATGAAAAGACCATGAAAAGAGTGGGGGCCCAGCTCCCGCGTGACGAGGATGGCTCGAGAGTAAGATCCGTGCAGCCGCCGGTGCCCAATTCCAAGAGCAAAGGGCGCCAAAGGCCGTGTGGATTAAGAGGGAAACTAGAAAGTCAAGGTGTCGAAGGTTTGGGTTATGCCGGCGGAATCACGCCGGTGCCGCGATCTTTCAAACAGAACCCTCTTCTACCTGAGGGATTTTTGCGGTGGGAGATCCGTCGACATTCGCTCCGCGAAAAGGTTCCTCCACAGCTTTTCCTTCCGATTTCGAACGAAAACCCGTACGGGATGAACCAAGGATATATCATAAGTATCTTTGGCGATAATATAACTTTTAATTTTTCCCATGCTACCGCTTAAATAAAGTCTGGCCACGCTAAAGATGAAAAGATTGCAAAGATTGTTTACATCATGAAGCAAATGCTTGTACCGTTGTAACGCCGTTGGAACCCCTTTTTTGGAATGGGTCCTTCCCCATCTCAATTAACGTTTACTGCATCGGGGTTAGAGTCTTTCTGTTATACTCCCAACACTTCTATGCTCCTAACACTTCAATTCCAACAGGTTCTCAATGCGGGTCCTCGGAGTGTATTCGTCCACCTCCGATTGTCCAAAAGGTCTAGGTAAAGTAAGCTCTATTAAAGCCTTGGGATGGATTGCCCGCGAATTCCCGCCGGTTAATGGCTGACTTTTTGGGCAGAAATTTGGGCCACCGTGGGCCGCTTGGGCGGTCAAGAAAGTCGCAGACTCTTGAGGTTTGCCAGCTGAAGAAACGAATGTTTAGGAAAAGGATGATCACAATCAAATACCTTGGGCGCGGTCAATGAAACCGAGGAAATAGAAACCGAGGAAGAGGAAATAGAATCAGGCAATTAGATCGATGCAATTAGATTAATGTAAGCAAAGGATTAGATTCGGTAATCTGGGAGATGAAGCCGGCGTTTTCCCAAGGGTTACTCTATGGCAATTCGTGCTGAAGACCCAGAGAAAGCTTCGTCCCGCGTTGAGGCCCAAGGCACCTCCCGTCCTCAAAAAGCGAAGGCTCAAGCCGATTTGCCCGGCAAACTAAAAAGTTTGGATCGCAAGCTGGTCGAGCTTCTTCAGCGGCGAGCGACAATCACGTTGCAACTTGCGCGGACCAATCCGCAGTTTCTGATCCCGCCGGCCTGCTGGTGCAGTCAAGACACTTGGGTGGAGGAGGTGACGAAGTCGTCCGAGGGGCCTCTTCCGCGGCGGTGTCTTCAGGCGATTTTGCGGGAATTAGCGAGCGGTTGTCGCGCTTTGATCAAGCCGCTTCGAGTGGCGTACCTGGGCCCGGCGTACAGCTATAGCCATTTGGCGGCGGTGCACCGATTCGGTGAGAGTGCAGAACTAGTTCCCGTCGGGACTATTGCGGCGGTTTTTGAAGAGGTCAACCGCGGTCATGCGGACTTTGGACTCGTACCGATTGAAAATTCCACGGATGGCCGCGTGGCTGATACCCTGGATATGTTTGTGCGACTGCCGGTCCGCATCTGCGGTCAGGTGGAGCTAGAGATTCATCATGCCCTTCTTGCCCGGTGCAAGCGGGAAGAGATCAGAGAAGTTTACAGTCGACCTCAAGCTCTTTCGCAGTGCCGCAACTGGTTGGCACGGCACATCCCGGCTGTAAAGACCGTCGAGGTCACCAGCACTTCGACCGCCGCACAATTAGCCAGTGAAAAACCCGGCGCTGCTGCCATTGCCAGCATCCATGCGGCGGTCCATTATCAACTGGATGTGCTGGCGGAGCGGATCGAAGATAATCCGAACAACACCACCCGCTTTGCCGTGATTGGGAAGGAATCGGCTCCTCCCAGTGGCCGCGACCGTACGGCCATGCTGTTTCAGGTGGAACACAGACCCGGTGCCTTAGCCGAAGCCATGATGATTTTCAAACGGAACCGGCTCAATCTCACGTGGATTGAATCCTTCCCAGTGCCGGGCACCCGCGGAGCCTACCTATTTTTCGTGGAAATGGAGGGGCACGAAACGGATACCCGGGTGCGCCGAGCTTTCGCCTCGCTTAAGCGGAAAACCCTGCGGCTGGAGTGCCTCGGCTCGTATCCCGTTACCGAACCGATCGGCTGATTGGCCAGGGGCAATCGGGGCAAGTAGCCGGCTTTTTAGGCCTCATAGTTGGCTCGGCACCGCACCCGCAAAACGGCACCAGGTAGAGAGAAAACCGCAGAAATCCGACGTCATTTTCACTCGATGTAGGAAACCCAAACTGAAATTTGTAAAAAGATCGTGGAAAGTTTGTTAAAAGATCGTGGAAAGGAGCGATTAGTTAAGATGACTACACCGCTTTCGAGTCCCCAAAAACCCACGGCGAATCTGCGACGTGTGGGAATACTTTTCTCCGGTGGGCCGGCGCCGGCAGCCAATGCCGTCATTGCCAGTGCGGCAAGTTGTTTTTCGCGGGCCGGGATCGAGGTCCTCGGCTTTCGCAACGGCTACAAGCACTTGGCCAATTTCGACGCAGCTAAAGGCCTCGCGGAAGGATCGGCCTATGTGCGGCTGAAGTATGGCGATTTGGAGGGAAAGCGAACCGAGCCGGGGATCATGATCGGGACATCCCGCGAAAATCCCGGCAAAAACGTCAAGACCGGAGCCGACTTGGCTGATCCTCAAGCCTCCGCACCCTTGCGGAGGGTTTGCGAAGCCTTGAAATCGCTCGGGGTCGATGCCCTCATTTCCATTGGCGGCGACGACACCCTGACCACGGCCGCAAAGCTCAAGCTCTTCCAGGATCGCAATCCGGACCTTGGATCGCGGATTCGTATCGTTCATTTGCCGAAGACGATCGACAACGATTACGAGGGAATCGACTTCACATTCGGCTACTTCACGGCCGTGGAGATGCTGGCCCGCGAGGTCCGCAATTTGTTGGCGGATGCCGCAGCGGCCCAAGCGTGGTATGTGGTCCAAGTAATGGGCCGCAAAGCAGCCTGGCTCACTTACGGTGCGGCAATCGCCGGCGAAGCGCAGCTTGCCGTGGGACTGGAGGACATTCCCGAGGAGTGGTGGACCGAGGAGCCTGCCTGGCTTCCGCAGACCGGGGAACCGATCCTGGACGCTCAAGGAAAGCCGATGATGCGGAAGGTCCTCCGGGTGGAGAAATTGGTGGATCGCATGGTCCGAACCGTAAAGGCCCGCTATGCCGAGAAAAAACCCTACGGCGTACTGGTGGTGGCGGAAGGTTTGGCGGAGTTTCTCCCCTTGGAAGAGATCAAAAAGTGTATCCCGGAGGATCAGTTCCGGGCACTCAAGCCCGATACCTTCGGGCATTTCCCGGTTTCCCAATTAAATTTCGTGAGCCGATTGGGCCGCCTGATTTCCGCTCGGGCGAAAGAAGAACTGAATTTGAAAGACGGACTCAAAATCACCGGCCTTCAATTCGGCTACGAGGTTCGCTGCCATCCGGCGACCGCCTTCGATATCGCGCTCGGCAGCCAACTCGGCGTGGGGGCGTACCGGGCTTTGGCAGAGCAGGGAAAAGACGGCGTTATGGTATCAGTCACCGGGCCGTTTGAATTGGTGTATAAACCCTTCGAGGAGTTGATGGACGTGAAGACCCTGCGGGCCAAGGCACGTTTGATCCGCGTGGGCTCCGACTTCCACCAGTTGGCCCGGTATTTGGAAACCCATGTGGAGGAGTGCTAGAGGCGATCTGCGATCGCGAAAGCCGCCTCGGCACCGCAAGCTCGCTGCTGCCTCTTTTTGAGCGGCCGAATCGCGAGTCGGTAACGGATTCATCCTTCGCCCGGAAGCTACACTGCATAGGAAACAGGCAACTGTATTCCGTTGCAAATCGGCAACCGTATCCCATCGGAAACCGGCGATGGCATTCCATCGGAAGCCGGGCATGATGGCTAACTCACGGGCATGATGTGAACTCGTTGGATTGGGCCGCGGTGCCGGGGTCTTCGATCGCTTGATGCGCAACGCGAAATCCCCGCATTAATAATCTTGCGTGAAATCCCATTTCAAATCATGTTGTTGATAGCCTTAAGAAATGGCGCATCCCTCACGAGTCGAGGCGTGTGTGGCCCCTTTAAACGCGACTTGGTCCACTCCAGTACGGCTCGCCCAAACGCTCTGTCGATCCGCATGCGTGTAAGTTAAACCACATATAGCACATACCTACGACCACCTAGTAGTATCGATCCGCGTGCGCGCAAGTTAAGCAGGGGTACCCTAGAATTTGAACGGCTGTACCCCAAAAGTTGAAGGCGGGACGAAAATATAAGCGGGATGAAAACATAAATTGGCAGGATAAACGCCGAGTGCCGCACTCGCGCCATTTGAACGTGGTTATCGCAAGTTGCAGCCCGCTCCGATTGACGGCGCTTGAGCGAGCCTTTTACATTCAGGACAGCAATTTTTCCCTAACCGCATCCTTTGGACCACAATTTCTCTTTAACGGATTTTCTTTAACGAATTCTCTTTAACGAATTCTCTTTAACGGATTCTCTTTAACGAGTTTCGCGGTCGATAACAGCCGGGGGAAGACGATCCGTAATAAAGACGATGCATACAAAAAGGGGAAGATGATCTTCGGCCCTTCTGACCGAGAACCATTCGGCCTATAGACCTCGTCGTTGCGAAGCCCCGAGTAAGCCGCGAGATTCACCGTCGATTTGACAATCCATTTAAGCCGAACAAGCCGATAGATCCGGCACCTCATAAGGCGGCCGATACCAGCCGCGGACGATCCGATTTGCTTCCTCGTGGTCGCGTACCTGCTCTTTTTCCGCGTCGATTTCAAGCCACGGGCCGAGTGTGGCCGAGCCCGGGTCGACTTCGTGGGCTTTCAAATGAGCAACGAAACGTTCGTACATTTCCTCCCAATGCGGGATGCCGGCCACGGCAGCACGCTGCTCGGCCTCTGAGGCCACTCGCCCCACGCGATAGGAGATATTGCCGAAGTGGCATACGGCGGTCGAATAATGCCCTACCTCTACGTCGGCCTTAAGGATCTCCGGGCGACCGCTGCGGACAGCCTCGGTGAAATTCACAAAATGATCCCCACCCCCGGCAAAACGGACGAGTTCTTTCCCTTCGCGGTCCCAGGCAATGCCGCGGTAAAGGCTCACGCTTCCCCCTTCGCATTCGACGATTACCCCCACGGCCTCCCCGCGGTAGTTCGGCATCTCGCTGGCTCCTTTTGCGACCGGCAAATTGTGGACCTCGTAAAGCACCGGGGCCGTGGCGAAATCGTAATAGATTATTTGGGTATTCGGCGTGTTGCACGCATCATTGAAGACGAATCGCCCCCCAATGCTCATCACCCGGCGGGGGTAGCGCTCTTCGCCGAGACACCACCGCGCTACGTCGATTTCGTGGACCCCCTGATTGCACGATTCGCCGTCGCCTGTGTTCCAATCGAAGCTGCAATCGTATTGAAGATTTTCGCGGTAGATCGGCACCATTTGGGCCGGGCCGCACCACAGGTCGTAGTCTAAGGTTGGGGGGATCGGGAGCGGGGTTTCGCGCTTCCCGCACGAGCGCCGCGGTTTATTGGCGAAGGCGACGATGTATTGAATCGGACCCAAGTGGCCCTCGCGAATCCAACGGATAGCCTCGGCAATCGACTGCTGCGACCGCCGCTGGGTGCCGCACTGCACGATCCGCCCGTACCGTCGGGCCGCGTGAACCATCTGCCGCCCCTCCCAGATGTAATGGGCAAGCGGCTTTTCCACATAAACATGCTTTCCCGCTTGGCACGCCCAAATCGTGCTCAAGCCGTGCCAATAATTCTGGGTAGCATTGCCGATACAGTCGAGGTCTTTCCGGGCGAACATCGGCCGCATATCCACATACTGATCCACTTCGTATCCGTAGCGTGCTTGAAAACTCTGAGCAGCACGTGTTAGCCGCTGCCGATCGGGGTCACAAATCGCCACTACCCGGACATGCGGTTGGTTCTGAAAGCCGGGAATATGAGCTCCGGCCCCTCGGCCACCTAAGCCCACGATGCCGACGCGAATCTGCTCGTTGGCTCCAAAGAGCTTTGAAGGCACAAATAGCGGCAGTCCCCAGCCAGAACTTAGTGCCGCCAAGCCTTGGATCATTTTCCGCCGCGTCACTTTCATGGCGATGCCTCCTCACGGCTTCGGGGTAATGTCAGCGATAGCTTGACGATGATCTGATGTCGCGGATAACTGCACCTCGATAGCCCAAAGGTTTTTTCTCGATTTCCGCGAGACTTCAGTCCAGTGACGCTCAACGACTCGAGGGCAATATGGGCTTTATCGCAAGTCGGCCGGATCGATCTTTCGCGGGGCAATGTTGATTTGTGGGATTTACGAGGCTACATCGCTACGAGCAACGGTTTGCCGAAATCACGGACACCGGTTTGCCGAAATCGCCGTAAGCATCTCTGCAGGACAAGCGGCGTGTGGGAGATCGGGAGGATACCGCGTCATGCTTCCGCTGCAAATGTGCGCGATCACCACGCGAGCAAGACTTCCGCTCCTTAACTTTAAATCTTTCTCAGCAGTGTAGACCGAAAAAGCTTCATCTCCGTTTGCCCGGGTTAAAGCAGATCTTGTAAGCCCGGGCAAGCAGCCGAGGCTGTTCGGGCAGCGGGCTTGACGTGTTAAACCCAATCGGTGAGTAACGGCTTTCTGCCATCGAAGGTTAAGCCTGGGGGGAAACACCCCCGTTTTTCGCACGGCGAACCCCCGTGCATGACTTGTCCGCTGACCGAAAAAATCCAGAGAATATGCGGCACGCTAAGCCAGGGACGCCGAATGCCTTTTTGACGCCAGTTTAGCCGCGTGCTGGGGGTGATTCCAGCCTTTTCGCCCGGCAGGCAACAATATGGTTTCTCTAGCCTCAACATGTGCAAAGGGGTCAGGGGAGGGCTTTTTGTTCCTTTGAAAAAGGCACGAAAGGATTTCAAGGTGTCGGACGGAAGTACGCTATTTCGGCCTCCGGGACATTCATTCAATCATTCAATCCGAAACCCGAACATTTCTTTCCTGCATGGGAGAAACGGCGTTAATGGCCGCAGCGGCGTTCTACGCCGAGGATATCCTCGCTCTTTCGACAAGGAAACTATGCTGCGGAACAAACTTTAAGGTGTGCGATTATCCCACCTTCTCAGTTCCCCGCTTGATGCGTACGACACGGATCTTGACTGGTAAGCTAAGGAAGGATTCATCGTGCTTACCATGCTACTTGGAATGAATAGATTGGGTCGACAAAGGATTGCAGAACTTCCACCCCGAGTCCATACTTTTGTGGAATCCCTCCGGCGAACCGCAAATAAAGCACACCTTGCTTGAGAAGGTTGTGCCATTGGCGAACTTTCGACCGGTTGGGTGCCGCCTAAAGCTTGGCGGACAATCCGCGGTGTTTGAAAGGCGAATCCACGGAGTTTCTGTGCATCAAACCGTCCTTAGAGGTAAAACCCTATAATGCAGAAGGAGCCAACGGATGAAGCAACGGCCGAATAGCCCTGCAACCGGAATAGTCGAAGCAGTCATTCTGACGATGGCCTTTTTGGCGATGAGCCTGCTTAGCGCACCGGCCGCTGCGGCAGCCAATCAGGAGGTACGGCAGGCCGACTTTTATGTCTCCCCCTTGGGCAACGATCAATGGTCCGGCAAATTGCCCGAGCCTAATGCCGCAGGAACCGATGGTCCGGTGGCCACCGTAGCTCGTGCGCAGCAGTTGGTCCGCAACTTGCGTGCTCAGGAGCCGGATCGTCAGCGACCCATCGTAGTCCAGCTTCGTGGCGGCTATTATTGGCTGGATGCTCCGATCGTCTTTAAGCCCGAGGATTCCGGCCGTCCATCCTCGCCTGTGATTTATGAAGCTTACCCCGATGAGCGGCCCATTCTTAGCGGCGGCCGGAAGATCACGAATTGGCGGGTCGATTCCCAGGGGCGTTGGAAGGCAACGTTGGAGCCGGTGCGCGAAGGTAAATGGAATTTCGCCCAGCTTTTCGTCAACGATCAGCGACGGTTTCGCCCCCGGCTACCAGAAAGTGGTTATTTCGATATTTCTCAGGAGGTTCCGCCGTCGCCCAAGGCCGCCGGCAAAGGTCACGACCGCATCGGCGTTGCGCCGGGCCAAATCGACCCGCGTTGGCGGAATTTTGATGAAGTGGAGGTAATGGTCTTCATTCTGTGGTCTGCTGCGCGAATGCGAATCGGCGAGTTCGACTCTGAAAAGCAAATCGTCACCTTTACAGGTCATACAGGTTATGCGGATGATTGGGCCAGCTTTCCTCAGGGACATCGGTTTATGGTCTTCAACGTGGCCGAGGCCCTCAAAGTCCCCGGCCAATGGTATTTGGATCGCAAAACCGGGGAATTGACCTACTGGCCCAGGCAGGGTGAAAGCCCCGACAATGCCACCGTCATCGCCCCCATGCTGGAATACCTGGTGCGATTCGAGGGGGACACTGCCAACCGGAAGTGGGTGGAGCATATCGAACTTTTTGGATTAGATTTTGCCCATAGCAATTGGACGCTGCCGGCCCGCGGGCAATTCTTCCCTCAAGCAGAGATCGGACTTTCGGCCGCAATTTCCGCCTGGGGAGCGCGACACATCGTGCTGCGCCGATGTGCGGTGCGACACCTTGGGGCGTATGCCTTGGCTTTCGGGACCGGCTGCCGCCACAATTTGGTTGAAGGTTGCGAATTGGTCGATCTCGGAGCGGGCGGGGTGAAGATCGGTCATGCCACGGGACTGGCGGCCCAAGAAAAATGGATGCCGGAGAGCGATGAAGATTTGGTATCCCACCACGTCGTCAAGGATTGCTTGATCGCTCACGGTGGCCGACTTCACCCAGCCGCCGTGGGGGTGTGGATCGGTCAATCCTGCTTCAATCGGATCGAGCATAACGACATCTATGATTTCTATTACACGGGGATTTCCGTGGGCTGGACATGGGGTTATAGCACTTCCCATGCCCACCACAACGAAATCGCCTACAATCATGTCCACACCATTGGGCAATTTGTCCTCTCGGATATGGGGGGCATTTACACCCTTGGGATCCAACCGGGTACCACGGTCCATCACAATCATTTCCACGATATACACTCGTTCAGCTACGGGGGCTGGGGGCTGTATACCGACGAGGGAAGTTCCGATATCGTGATGGAAAAGAATCTCGTTTATCGCACGAAAACAGGTGGCTTCCACCAACATTACGGTTGGGAAAACCGGATCAGAAATAACATCTTTGCCTTCGCTACCGAGCACCAGCTCCAACGTACCCGTACCGAAGAGCACATCTCCTTTTTCTTCGAACGCAATATCGTGTACTGGGATAATGATAGCCCGCTTTTGGCCTCAAATTGGAGGGATGATAATTTCCGGATGGATTACAACCTTTATTGGAATGCGGCCGGCAAACCGGTCCTCTTCCCCGGAAATTTGACGCTCCACCAGTGGCAGACGCAACGCAAGCAGGACCTCAACTCGCTGGTGGCCGATCCGCTTTTCGTAGACCCGAAGCAAGGCGATTTCCGCCTGAAGCCGGAATCCCCCGCGTTCAAACTCGGGTTTGAGGCCTTTGATGTGTCGAACTCCGGCAAACAGACGCCGCGGGCTCTGACGGCCGGCTTGCCGCCGGTGCCGCGTGGGTTCGACTCCCCGCAATAGCCGGGGCCTAAGGCGGCTTTTCAAACACTCCATCGGCGGCGGTAAGAGCTTCGTTCGGGATTTAGCCCCGGAATATCGGTTATTAAGCGCAAGGTATCCGGCTACTTGCCTCACAGTAGCAGGATCTTTCGTCAAAGGGTACCGGCGGAGGCGCGCTTATACGCGCGAAATGATGGCCGAGATTCTTGCCACGATGCGATTCCCAAAACGCACACTTAGTTCCGAAGGAGGATTCGTAGCCGCGAGACCCCGCGGGAGTTCGGAGTATGGTTTTAGTCGCGGGCAGGCTCCGAAGTTCATGAATGTTCATCAATTGAAACAGCTAACGAAGTTTGGCATGAGACGAGATTCGCCCTACGGATCGGAAAGCCAAAATTCGCCCCGCGTCGGGTAAATTTCCCCTACATGAAGTAAACTGCTTCGGATCAGACGAAACAGACGAAATGAATTCCAAAGCGCGGAGTTGATTCTGAAATCCGAAACATCCCAGGCAGTTCGGAATATGCCGCAAGATTTACGTCATTTCGTTGGGGCAGTGCAGGGGACTGCCCCGGGATTTGAGGCCCGAAAAGTTCGCGGAAAGCCGCCGGCCTCCGCGATTTTCCATGCTTTTTTAACGCTTCTTGCTTTTCCATCGCTTTTTATTGTTCCATCGCTTCCTGTTTTTTGTTTTTCTTTCGCTTGATGCTTTTCACATGCTTCTAACTTTTCACACGCTTTTAACTTTTCTAACTTTTCAGACGCTCATCAGTGGCAAGATAATGCCCAGCCCCACCGCACGATCATCCCCAGCGTAAGCCCACGGTGCCGCACCGGGTTTTGCAGGGGCAATCGCGCCGCGGTCCGTGGTGCCGTTTTGGGAGGTGGTTTGAACGGCTTTCGCGGCCGTTTCGCTTTTCTGGGGGTCTGGCCTCGATCGCCACAAATCTTCCTTGTCTTTTGGACTGAGCCTCATTTTTCGCTCATCCTCTCTTGGCCTCAACGGCACTGCCAGCGGCCGATCATATGTTCCGCGGCATTTGCTGACTAAACCGGCCTTTCCTGACTAAAATAGAATGTTGAGGCGTCGCAAACCGGGGAATGTACCCTTCAGAACCGTGCGGCCCCTCATTCGCGGCGGCAGCACCGATGGACGAAGCTCGGTACGCCGGGGTTGCCTCTCAGAGGCCATGTACGGCGAAAGTATCCGGGAAATTTGTCGGCTCAAGCAGAAAGAGCGAAAGATAAGCAAAATGAAGCGCGAAAGAAAAGACTAGCGAGCCGCAGCTCAAAACTGCACCGAAATTCCCGGTTCAAATTAGGATCAACTCGAGGATAGGCCGATTGGAATCGATTCGAAACCAAACCTCGGGAAGACCACGGTCGTTCAGATTCATAAGCTCTGATTACATTCGTAAGCTTCGAAAGTATTCGTAAGCTTCGAAAATCATTACGGGGCCTGCGAGGGCCGGAGAAGGCGGCTGCGCTCTTTGCCGCATTCGCCGCTTGGGACTCCAGCGCGCACCCGGTCCGACGCGAGGCCATGCGGGGATATTGGACTTGAATTCAGAGGGCTGGGCTGATGGGAATCCGGTTTTATTGCCCAAACGGTCACAAGCTCAACGTCAAAAGCTTCTTGGCCGGTAAACGGGGAATATGTCCTTATTGCGGTGTTACCGTGCACATCCCCTTGCAGAGCACGCGGCCCAGTTCACGCGAATCGCGGCAGCAAAGATCTCAGGCTCGATCTACCGCAAGCCCCGTGGACGCATCCGCACCCAGCACCCCCGGAGAAGGCGAGGTCGGTTCCGCCGAGCGTGCCCGGGAAACATCGGCGCCTGGAACTTCTCAACAGCGGGGTCGCGACCGAACCCCCGGGGATTTTGCCCCCCCGGAAGCGGCCCAATCACTGGCCGCATTTGCTTCATCAGCCCCCGAGGAAGGCATAACGCCCGTGTTTGGGAAACCCTTCGCGTCGGCTTCCCCTCAGATGGGCCAAATCCAGCAGGCGGCACAAGCCGGTTCCGGCCGTGGTCGAGCTGCTGCTACACCCAAATCGGGCAAAATGGCCGATCCCCTTTACGAAGACCCGACAGCCGTTTGGTACGTGATCCCGGCGGAGGGGGGGCAATACGGACCGGCCTCGGCGGCGGTGATGCGGACCTGGCTTTACGAAGGCCGAATCGGCTTAGATACCCTGGTTTGGCGGCAGGGTTGGCTCGACTGGCGCGAAGCCCGTAGCGTTTTCCCTTATCTTCCGGAACTTTTGGAGCGACTTGCCTCCGGAGGTGAAGCTCCGCAACCCACCCCCGGTTTTCAGCCACAATCTCAGCCCGTGCGGCCCACTTTGAAGTTTTCGCCGGCGGAGGAGACCGCCAGCGAACCAACCCTCGCATGGTGGGTTTGGCCCACGATCGTGGTGGCGGTGCTCATTGGCGTGGGACTTGCCGGCTGGCTAGTGTACATCATGCTTCAGCAAAGGGCCGGCGCATCATGAGGGCACAAAAGCGTGTGCCTTCAACCCCTTGAGCCGGGCATTTGTCTCCTGAACGATCGTTTTTCTGATGATCTGCTTTTGCTCTGCTTAGACGATCTTTATTCTCTAGGCGATTTTCATACTCTTTAGTCGATCTTTATTGTCTTTAGTCGATCTTTGTTCCCCTTGGACGATCTTTCATTCTGCTTCGCCGACCTTGAATTCTGCTTCGACGATCTTTCTTCCGATTGCTTCCCGGTTCCCGGAACGAATTTAAACGTGCGTGAGATTCCCGTCGAGAATTCACACATGCATCAGATTTGGGCACCGGCATCCTGGGAGCTTTCTCAAAGCTTTTCCGGCTGTGCCCGCGTTGCTTCCGTTGTTGCGCTAGATGCGGCCTGTGCGAAGCTTGCGTTCTGCCAGTGTCCGGGCTGTGTCCGGGAAGCTACGCCGGTTCTCGCCGAGCAAAAAGGGTAAGGAAACTACCCCCAATCCTCGACGAAGAAACCCCAATCTTCGAGGAGGAAACCCCAATCTTCCGCAAACAAAACAGAAAGCGAACTTTTTCGCGACGAAAACACCCCGACGAGAATACCCCGACGAGAATGCCTCGACCAAAATACCTCGACGGAAATACGCTGTGCCGATGGCCCGCCAAGATCTGACTAAGAGGTAGAAAACCCGGCCCCGAGAGAGCTTGATGTCGCTAGAGGTTGATGTCGGTGATTAAGGCCGGGGTAATTCTGCCAGTAATGGTGTCAATTGGCTCAACACGTCCCGGGCCAGGTGACAGTGGGGATCCATCCTCAAGGCCTTTTGAGCATTGGCGACGGCCTCGGCCGAAAGTCCGGCACGATGTTGCACCTGGGCCAAAGCGGCAAGGCATGCCGAACTCTCGGGTGCCCGAGTGCATGCCGTCTGAAGTGTGGTCAAGGCTTCCTGGAATCGCCCAAGCTCGGCATAAACGAGTCCTTGTTCGATTAAAAGGCTGATCGGCTCGCTCCCCTGCAAATGCCCCGCCATTAAGTGCTGCAAAACCACCAAAGCTTTGTGGGATTCCCCCCGTTGCCGCAGCATTTGGGCAAGCTCGAATTGGATTTCAGGATCCTCCGCGTGGAGTTTCAAAGCCCGGTAGTAGGCCTCGACGGCCAAGTTCGTCCGGCCCGTTAACCAGCAGATTTTCCCTCGCAAGTGCCAGGCCTTCGGAAGCTGTGGCTGAAGCACCAGGGCCTCTTCGACGGATGGTTCGGCCAAATCGATCCGCCCCATCTGGAGGGCAAGCTCCGCCAATTGCACGCGGAGTTGCGCATCATCCACGGCGAGACGCCGTGCCGCCTCAAGCTGGGCGAGAGCCGCTTCTGGCTTTCCCGCGGCTAGAAGAAAATCGGCATAGCGTTTTTTGGACTCCGGATCGTGCGGACAGCGTTTGATGGCCGCAAGAAAGGCCTCTTCCGCCTGCTCCCAGCGGCCGCTTTGAGCCGCCTGCATGCCCTGGTAGGAGAGGCGGCGAGATGCGGCCAAATCGACGGCGGTCGGCCCCCTCCACCGAGGGAGCCGACACCCCACGGCAGCAAGCCCTAAGACGATAAGCACCATTCCAATGGCCAGCCGACCAAACAAAACAGGCTACCTTCCCGGAGTAAACAGCACGGAGCGCACGGGGATCGTTTCGGCCCGATTCCCGATCCAAGCAAAGTCGGGCACAAGGTACCTTGATGGCCAAAAGCGAGCAACGCGGCTTTATCTCGGTCAACAGGACCTGCGTTCGATACATCATTATTATCATTAAAATGCTGATTTGTTTTTGTCAGCTAGAGGAGAAAGATCGCACCTCCTGATCAAATGGTCGTGAAAACCTCCGAATTGATCACAGGATTGCTAAAAAGATAATTTTTCTAGGCGTGCGGTGCGAGGTCGTTTGTTTTTGCTCAGGAATTTCGCCGACTCTGAAGCCGATTTCCAGGGGTGAACAGGGCGGATTCAGCATGTTTCATTTTGGGGGAATTGCTCCCGAGGCAGCCGATCCGAGAACTTCGTGCGAGGAATTCGAAAAGCGTGAGCAAGAAGACCCTTTTTGGAGCAGAGAGATTGTAACAGCACCCAAAAGAGGAGGTTTTTCAGGTTTGCCCGACCTTCCGGTCGCAGCGAAGCGTAACCATCTTTGTTCGGCGTTTTTGCTTTTTAAATGGGGATCGCGTGTCGAGATAATTTTTTGTTTTTGTGTGGTTTTGGTGTCGGCGTTTAAATGATCCGTTTTCTGTTAGAAACGAGAATCACATAAACTGCGGATTAAATCACAAGTATGATTATAACTATAATCGCTATGTTTCAATGTCTTAAGAGCGTTTTAGTGAGCCCGCAGATTGATCTCTATAACGCTCGCAAAACTAAGCTTAATCGTCGTGAAGCTCAACTTAGGACCCCGATTTTTCGACCAAGCTCGCACGACCTCTTCGATAGAGCCAAAATCTTTGCTTGAGGAAATTTGCTAACTCGGCAGATTCTGCAACGGTCGGGGGTTGCCGCGTTGGGGCGACCGCACCGAAACCGGAAAGGGCAAAGCGATGGTGCTCCGATTTTTGTGTCCGAACGGTCACCGGCTAGAGTCGCCGGAAAATTTGGCGGGAAAGCCCGGCAAATGCCCGAAATGTGGTGCGACCTTCCGCATTCCCTTGCCTGAGGAGCTCTCCCCCATACAGAAATCGACAGAGAAAACCAAGGAAAGCTCACTTGCCGTTGCCGAAAGCGCAAGCAGCTCCGGAGCAACCACTGAGTTCCCAAAGGTAGGTGTGGGCCCCGCATTGGGCTCAGAATACTTGGAGTTTCTCTGTCCGGAGGGGCACCATCTCCACTGCCTCAGCTCGGCTGCCGGCAGTAAGGCCCAGTGCCCCGTGTGCGGGGTGAAATTCCGCGTGCCGACTCTCGACGAATTGGAGGGGGAAATCACGACAAGCTCGAGTTCCGAACAATCGTCGTTTCCCGCGTCCCCTTCCGGATCTTTCGCTGCGGTGATCTCCACACCCCAGCCGGCGACTGCCGGAACCGGTTGGCTCCCTTATCCTGCGTCGGGGACCGCCCCCGGTTGGCAGCCCGGTGGGACCATTCCTACTTTAGCGACAATGCTCCGACGCATTTTCGAGTGCCGACCTGCCGGGACCGTGGTGGAAATTTTTCTTCAAGGGGGCGGAGTCTTGCCGTCAACACGGCTCCGCCAATTAGATGATCTCAACGGCTTTGCTTGGGTGGAGTTGATAGACCAACCGACTTCCGGACACGCTTCAGGCGGCGTGGCTTTGGTCCTGCTTGCCCATATTGCAGCGGTGGTTATTCGCGGCAAATTGAAGTTGGATGACGGCTGGTTTCTCGAATAGAGTTGCCCCGGCAGCCACCCTGGAACTTTTCTCCTGGGAGTTTTACCTTACCCTATATGACCCTGTATGCTGGCAGCTTTGATCCCGCCGAAAACAACCGTATCGATCTACCCCAGCGATTGGCCAGCCGGACCGCATTATCGATCAGTGGCTTGCTCGGCCGATTTCTTGAACCCTGTGTCCGTTTTGGAAGGCGGCTTGCCAGGGCCGATCATAACTCGGCTGCCAAATCGCTTTCGGTGATCATCCCGAAACGCCGCAAATCCAACGTTTGCAAGGCCGTTTCGATGTCGCTCAGCATGAAGGCAACCACGGGCCGTCCCCGAGGCCGCACAAGCAGGGGATAAGCCTGTATGATTTCGATATTCGCTTGCACCAGGGCTTTGCAAACTTCGATCAAAGAGCGATGATCGTCCGGCAGCTCAACGCCGAGAAGCTCCGTTTCAATGATGGCCAAGCCGGCCCGTTCAAGGATTTCGCGGCCATCTTCGGGGCGATTCAACAGCAACCTGATGAGGGAACAGTCCGCGACATCCGCCACGGAAAGTGCAACAATCCGCACGCCCGTGTGTTCGAAACGTTTCAGCAACTCGATCAGTTGGCTGCCACGGTTTTCCGAAAAAACCGTGAATTGGCGGATCGTCGGTCGCGTCCGCGCTGGCGAGGGGCGGTGCTGGGTTCCGCCCGAGTGGTCTTGGCTCATGATCGTGCCCCTTCGTGCGGGGAGCTGGGCAGCGCTCCGGATCAACTGCCAAACCGCCTTCTGTCGCTCATAGGCCCCATGAATGCTTGTGCAACGGCACGTTTTTCCTTCGCATTCACGACCCGGGAAAATATCGCATGGAAGGATCTACCTTTGTTGATCCCACCGATTTTGCACGACGCACGCTTTTGTCCCCTCGGCACAACACGAATGAACAAACGCGAATGAACGATCGCCTTTGCCGCACAGGCGGACCGGCGATCCGCTTCAGGCCCAATCCAGTCCCGTCTCGTGGCGGACCCGTTGCTCGAAATCCCCGAGCAATCCACCGATGACATCCCAACGGTCGCGGCGACGCAATTCGATATCCCCCTGTCGGTTGATCCGCACAATGCTATCCTCGGTGAGCCCGATCCGGGCCAACGCCTGAGGGGTTGGATCATCCTCCGTCAATATCCGGAGCAGCACCTTGCCGGTCATCTCGATGAATTGCATGGCTTGGCAGTGGAGCTCTGAATGTCTGTCCGCAAGCAACTGGGAGCTTTCCGCCATCCGGCTCTTGCTGCACAAGCAGCCGAGACGGCGGCACTCAGCTAGGAAACCTAATAGGTTCTCAAAATTACCCTTCAATGGTGTTTTTTGAAACAGTTCGCCGGTATTCGGTAGCGAAGGCCTCTGAAACCGGTGCCGGCTTCCTTGTGTCTTGACCCCGCGTGGCAAAATCGTGCGCCTTAGCCCCGAAAGATCCCAAAGTGAATCCCTCCTGCGGATTAAGCTAGCTTGAGTATACCTGAGGCGAATACCTTAATCAATTCAAGCCTCGCGTGGTGATCGTTCGATAAGAATTGGCCGCGAGTAGCCCGGGCCGAGAAAAAAATTAACGATCTGGCACCCTCTGTTTGACCCAAGAGCAGAAGGCGTTCTGTACCTCCAAACGGTACGGAAATCCCCGGGCTTGATTGGCTGGCGAAACTCCTCGATTTTTTCTTTAGGCTCCGTCATGCGTTGCGGCGACTTGTAATTCATTGGTTGCGGCGACTTCCAAGACGTGCGTTAAGCTGGCGCTATCACATTTGCCTACTTCTTTGGAATCCGGTGCAGGATTGTTCGCAGGATTGTTCAAGGATTCAGGATTGTTCAAGGATTATGGAGGAACACTTTCGGTCCTTCGGCCGGCGATCGCACCGCAGTGCTTGCAATACGGCGGAAATACAGCTATCCGGTCAAAAAACTCGGAACCTCGGCCGCTTCAACCCTTACGTCGAGCCGGGAGTGAATCCTCACATTCTCCGCGTGAATCTGGGCAGCGCCCCCCGGTACTCGATGGCAGGAAGTTCCTCTGGACACCTGCCGACGAAAGTCGCTAAGCTTCCGCAACAAGCCAAAAGCGATCTGCCCGGCAACCTCGGACGGAGCCTTTCGGTATCGGCAGTTTGTGCAAGGCAGGTAAAATCGGAAAGGAGTGAACAAAAAATGAACTTTTTCGAATGGATTCGATCGGGAGTAAGACAAGCCGTGTTACTCGGCGTAGCGGACGCGGTGGGAGATATCGGAAAGCCCCCGGAAAGCGAGGATATCAGTCGCCACTTGCTCAAATTGTTGCGGCAGGAATCGACCGCACCGAGCCTTGGGAAAGCCCCGGGCTTACCGTCCTCCGTGTCGGGTCGCCGCCGATTGGGGCGAAGTCTGAATGATATTCAACCGCCGGCGCAAGGCCAGTAATCGAAACGGGCTTTCCTCCACGAGCTTTCCAGATCTTAAGCCCCCGATAGCTTAGCCGACGGGTAGCTTTCTGCCCATTTGATCCCGGATTGAAAGGCAATCCAGACGACAACGCAGAGCTCAGGTGACCGAAGGCGAGAAACGCGTTGTACCACCTCGTCTCAGGGGCGGAAGCCTGTGCGATTATCGTTTGCAGCCGCGCGGGCTAGGCAGCTGCTGTTTTTATGCGCCGAACCCTCGGTCTACTAGTCCGCACGTTGTGGTGAGCTTGCACGCCCCTCTTTTATCTTCGGAGAGTTCCTTTTGCGAAACGGGGCGTAACTTTGCTTCCGCTCCACCTGAGCGGCTTAGGGTCTAGAGTAATACCCCTAGTCGATTCAAGGCCGCAATGCCGGGCTCCCTTTCCGCCTACGGGACAGAAGATCATCGTAGGGCGCACACGCAGCGCCGCGAAAACGGATTTCCGCCTTGAGCGGCTCCGCGATCAAGCGATCCGAGCTAGCCGAACTGGCACCGGGGGCTAATTACGGTCCTAAGGGTCGTGGATCGTTTAAGAAAAAGTCGCGGGGGCCGCGGACTGTGTAGTATGGATAGGTAACCGTCCCCACCGGCGGCCCTGGGGTGAAAGGCTGGGCCACGGTAGGCTGGCCTAGCATTCCACGGCCAAAACCCGGGTCAATCAAGGGGCATCTCCTCCCCGATGCCCGGGCAACGCCGCCCGGGAAAAGCCCTCGCGATGCGACCACTTCCTGCACCGAGCAAGCATCAGGACTTCGCGCGGCGACTCCGGGCAAAACACTCATCTGATTGCCCGAGGGGCAGAAAGGAAGTTGGGCACAACCCACCAGTGCTATCAGACCGATCGCAAGCAGCATGAACGTCCATTTCATGGAGTGAGTTCCTTTCGGAGTGTCTAGTCCCTTCCTTCCTCTTACCGGTTGGTGTCCAAAACCATTCGGTGATATGAGCGCTCTGATTCTCGATGAAATCGCCTTGAAATCACCTTTCAGTCAGGACGCACAAACGGTCGTAGGAGCCTTGCGGGGCAAGGTGCGCTCATGGGGGCGACTATCGACCGGGTACGTCTGCCGGTTTGAGACGCTTTAAAGGCCGCTCAAATTGAAGCCGCCCTTTAGGTCGGAATCGGCCGTGATCCCGTTGGAATCCAGAAAAACGGAAAACCCCGGCAAATCCGTAAAACAGATCCTGCCATTTCGCGTTGATTTGGTACCGATCCGAAACAGATCCTAGATCATGATTATCATCATTCATTGAATAAACATTCAGGATAGGATGACCTGCTTTCACCTCCGGCAATAACCGCGCAAAAAGATCGCACAAAAAGACGCAAAAGAACGGTTAAAGAACCCGGTTCAGCGGAACGTCAAGTTACCCCCGGCTTTCGAGGAAGAGGGTTTTTGAAACTGATTTAAGCCCGTTAGGAAACTTCAACCGGGCTATTCCTCGCGGATAAACATCACTAAATGACAGTGATTGATTGTCATTAAGCCAATATTTTGGCAACCGAGCATAGTTGGCGGACGCCCAGCCGTCGTACTGTTAACTACTCTTAACTACTCTGCCCGACTTGCATTATCAGTTTAATAGGCTTGCTCATTAATAGGCTTGCTCACCCGGCGGCTTGTCAGTCTGCGGGCAAATTAGCACTTAAAACGGCCACTTTTTTGAAAATTATCCTAAGCTTCAGTATGATTCCTCGTTTTGGTGGGTTTTCATCGACAAAGTTGATCGGAAAGGAAGAGGTTTAGCGGAACCGAAGCAGCTTTTAGGGTGCGGACAAGATCAGTAAAGTAGTGATCTTGGTGGCGCGAAAATTAGTGATCTTGGTGGCGCGAATAACGGCGTAATACAGCGCGGCTTCCTGTCGCCGCGATTTCATTCATTTTCACTTATCTAGTCCGATTTTTAGTCCGATCGCCGGAAATCCGAGTTTCGGCGGGTAACGTATACCCGCCCTTTTTTCGGAAAAAACTGCGACTATGCTCCGTCCGGCAACAATGCGTTTGCTCCAAGTATTCGAATGTTTTCTTTATTTCTGCTTTCTTCCCTGATTACTTTCCCGAGAACAAACCGGGAAAAATTGGGCAACGGTAGGTAAGGGGAAAGCGGCAACGGCCGTGCCATAACCTTTGCCGAATTCGATTTTTACGGATGGAAAAGTGGTATACTACGGGTAGTGTGTGTCGGTAAGGCAACGAATTGGGCTGTAAGAGTGCAGGAGTTGCCGCGCGCAAGTCCCTGCCGCAAGATGCCGCCGGTTTGGGGTTGGCTTGGAGGATTGGTGCGGCGAAACGAGAATCGCGAATAAGTCAAATGGCAGATAAGCTGTTGCCGCAATACCGAGCAAACGACGGTGGGAACCCATGAGTTTTGAACAACAAGTCGATCCGGCACTCGTTGAGCAGACTCGGCAGCAGATCCGCGGCTTGGTGAACGAAATTGCGCAATTTGCCAAGTCGGAGATTTCCCCTCCGGAGTTTTACGGGGAGTTTCTGCCACGCGTGGTGTCGGCACTTGCCGCGATCGGCGGCGCCGTGTGGGTGGTGGAGGAGCAGGGGAGGCTGAGTCTGGCTTACCAGGTCAATCTCCACGATGTACGGCTTCGGGAGAAATCTGAAGAAGAGCAGGCCCGGCATGCCCGGCTGCTTTACCGTGTTTTTGGGTCCGATGAGGGGTGTTTGGTACCACCGTATTCAGGATTCGGGGAGTCGGATGGCGAAGGGAATCCGACCGAGTTCCTGCTGGTTCTGGCGCCGCTGAAAACCGAATTAGAGCGGACGGGGGTGGTGGAGGTCTTTCAAAGGCCTAACCCTCGAGTGGAAACACAAAAGGGCTATCTGCGTTTCTTGACGCAGATGTGCGACCTGGCGAGCGAATATCTAAAAAGTCGCCAATTGCGTCATTTTGCCGACCGGCAAACTCTCTGGACGCAAATGGAGGATTTTACTCGCCTGGTGCATGCGAGCTTAGACCCCCGCACGACCGCCTACACGATCGCCAACGAGGGGCGCCGCTTAATTGGCTGCGACCGTGTCAGTGTAGCGATCCGCCGGGGACGTCGGTTTCAAATCGAGGCCATCAGTGGGCAAGACCTGTTCGAGAAACGATCGAATATGGTGCGGTTTTTGAACCGCTTGGCGACCGTCGTAGCCGCCGGCGAAGAGCCGGTCTGGTACACCGGCGACACCTCCCACATGGCTCCACAGGTAGAAGATGCCGTTCAGGAATACGTGGATGAGTCGCACTCAAAAACGGTGGCGGTCATACCATTGCGTCGACCGCTTGCGGAACCGGTGGTGGAGGATGACCCGGACAAACGCCCGGAACCTCCGCCAGTGATCGGCACCTTGATCGTGGAAAAGATCGAGGATGCACGGGTTCCGGAGACGATGGTTAACCGCGTGAATGTGGTGGCCGAGCACAGCGGGGCAGCCTTGGCCAATGCGGTGGAATATAACAGCTTATTCTTGCTGCCCGTGTGGCGGGCCTTGGGGAAAACGAAGCTCCTGGTGCAGGCTCGTTATCTTCCGAGAACGCTTGCCGTGGTTGCCGTGCTCGTGGTGGTCGTGGCTAGCATGTTCCTGATTCCCATGTCGTTTAAAGTCCACGCCAAGGGGACGCTCCAACCGGTGGATCGCTATCGGGTATTTGCGGGAATTGATGGCGTGGTCGAGGAAGTTTTGGTGGATCATGGCAGCAAGGTCCTGGGAGCCGATCCGGAACGCGGTCAAGCGGCCACGGTCTTAGTCCGACTGCGGAACACGGATCTTGAGGTCGAACTCCGGAGGGTTACCGGCGAATTGGCAGCCACCTTGGAGGATATCAATAAGACGCATCAATTGCTCCTGCGGGGCAAGGGCCGCATTACCGAAAGCGAACGCACGCAGTTGCAAGGCCGGCTCCGTGAGTTGGACGAAACGCTCCGCAGCCTCCAGCAGCAGCACGAACTGCTCCTCGAGAAGCAAAAGCGGTTGACGATTGAAAGCCCCGCTTCGGGCGAGGTCATCACTTGGGATGTGAAAAACTTGCTGAAAGAACGGCCGGTTCGCCGGGGTGATGTGTTGATGGAGGTGGCCAATACTTCAGGCCAGTGGCAGCTCGAATTGCTCATGCCCGAAAAACGGATGGGCCATATCGTGCAGGCCCGGCAGGAATTGAAGGCCCAAAACCCCGAGGATGACCTGACGGTGGAATATATCCTGGCAAGCCAGCCCGACAAAACCCTTCGTGGCAAGGTGACCGAAATTCATCAAGCGGCAGAGGTTCGCGGCGAAGAAGGGAACGTCGTGTTGATCAAGGTTGCGGTTGATGAAGAGGATTTACCGGCGGCGATCCGGCCCGGGGCTGCGGTGACTGCCAAGTTGCATTGCGGCCGAGTGCCTTTGGGTTATTGGCTCCTGCACGACGTGATTGCCTTCGTGGAAACGCGGATCTTGTTCCGATGGTTCTGAAGATCCAGGCCAAAGATGGGTTCTAAAGATCAAAGCAAAAGATAAAAAGCAAAAGCTTTAAGGTAAAAGCATGTTGTTTGGTTCGAAAGATCGCCGGTAGAAGGCGTTACCCGGTTGAAAAGCGGGCTTCTCCGCCGTGAAAAAACGGGCTCGGACGACATGAAAAGAACAAGCGCATGCGGCATGAGGAACAAGCCTTCGCGGCACGAAATTGTGAAACGGCACGAAATTGTGAAAATAGATCCGCGCGGCATGAAACAGATCCGCACGGCATGAAACTGTGAAAACAGGCTTCCGCGGCCAGAAATTGTGAAAAACAAGCCCGTGCGGCGTGGAATAAGGTGAATCGGGGCGAGGGGGGACAATCGGCGACTTGACGTCGTTGGGGAAGGATCGTGAATTTGCTATTGGAGGGGTACAAAAGGGGATTTGATGCGGAGGGGGTACAAGCGTGAATTTGCGATTGAGGGGGAACAATCGGGAAATGATGGTACGCCAAAAAGGGTAGATTATGTTTGCGTACGGCCCGGCTTTTGTGTTCGGACTCATCCTCGTTGCTCAGGCTCAGCCTGGGGCAAGTTCGTTGCCGCCGGTCACGATTCCGAATTGCATCGTTTCTTTAATCGATGATGTGGATGTGCCGGCTCAAGCGGAGGGGGTTCTGCAAAGCTCCATCCCCCTACTGACCGAGTCGGGGGAATATTTGCTGCGTGACGGTCAGCCGCAATATCAGCCTTTCCGCGTTCGGGAAGGGATGTCGGTGCAAGCCGGGCAAGGCTTGGCCCTGGTGGATGATTCGGAAGCTTGGAAGACTTATTTGGCGGCTTTGGCCCGACTGGAAGGTGCCGAGCGGGAGGCCGGCAACGACGTGGCGGTTCGTGCCG
>Ga0116210_1000152_pt1 | contig 73216 bp, 62 predicted proteins | sample TshhotsprinmetaG_FD_94483 | JGI IMG/M metagenome (GOLD analysis project Ga0116210, IMG submission 94483) | Hot spring microbial communities from South Africa to study Microbial Dark Matter (Phase II) - Tshipise hot spring metaG | ecosystem: Environmental > Aquatic > Thermal springs > Hot... | reverse complement strand
CCGCTTGGGATGCGTCTCGCGCGCCCCAGGGATTCCGCGCCCTGACGGTCACCACACACACAGCCATTGCCCCCTGGTGGTCGCTGATACAGTCCGATCCTGCGGCCTATGAAGCGCGCAAGCGGGAATACACGGAGCGCCTGTTGGACGCTATCGAGACGGTTTTGCCTGGCGTGCGCCGTGCGGCGACGCTGATCATGCCGGGGACGCCGGTCACCTATCAGACGTGGACGCATCGGCATCTGGGCATGGTGGGCGGCTTTCCGATCACGTCCCTGCTGACCGCGCGAGGGCCGCGCACAGGCATTCCTAACTTGCGCCTGGTGGGGGATTCAGTTTTTCCGGGGCAATCTACGGCAGGGGTGACCGCGGGGGCTATACGTGTGGCGCGCGCTGTGCTGGACGCCCTGCCTCGTCGTTGTGCTCACTGGGTCTTTGCGCCTCAGGCTACGAGAGCATCGCGGTGATGAACACCTGGCCGGTCATTCATTGGTTTCGCCGCGATCTGCGCTTGAGCGATAACACAGCTCTGCGAGCCGCTTTGCACTCCGGCAGGCCAGTGCTGCCTCTGTTCATTTTCGATCCCGCCATCCTGGATAGTCCACGCACGGGTGCGCCTCGCCTGGCCTTCCTGCTCCGTGCGTTGCAAGCGCTCGATCAGCAGTTGCGAGCGCGGGGAAGCGCGCTCGTGGTGCGCTTCGGTGAGCCGGTGCAGGTTCTGTCGGCACTGGTGCGCGAGACACACGCTCAGGCCATTTATGCGAACGAGGACTACACGTCCTACGCGCGGCAACGCGATGAAAGGCTCAGGCGTGCGTTGCCGGTCCCTGTGCATATGTATCCGGATCTGCTGTTGCGGGCACCGGGCGCAGTGCTCAGGGAAGACGGTTCGCCGTTGGTGGTCTACACACCCTTCATGAAACGCTGGCGAGCCTTGCCTGCGCCGGCCAGGGCAGAAAATAGCGTGTCGGTGGGGCAATGGGTACGCGCGGGCCAGGTCGCTTCCAGTGGTATCCCCGAACTGTCAGCGCTTGGTTTTGCTCCCACCATCGCTGTGCCGCCCGCCGATGAACGCTTTGCAAGGGCGTTGTTAGATCGGTTTGTGGTGGGGCCTATCTACCACTACGGTGAGACGCGCAATGCGCTGGTGACCGACCCCTTTGCAGGGGAACTACCTGCCGGATCGTCGTATCTCTCGCCATATCTACGTTTCGGCGTGATCTCACCGCGACAGGTGTACTGGGCGGCCCAGGAAGCGCTGCAGAGTGCTCCGGATGAAGGCGCGAGAAAGTCAGTGGAGACATTTGTCAACGAGTTGATCTGGCGGGAGTTCTATCACCACATCCTCTACCACTTTCCGCACGTGGAGCGGAGTAATTTCCGCTCGGAATACGACTCCGTGCCCTGGCGCGATGCGCCCGACGACCTGGCCGCCTGGCAGGAGGGCCGGACAGGGTATCCGGTGGTGGACGCGGCCATGCGGCAACTGCGCGCGATTGGTTGGTTGCCTAACAGGGCGCGGATGATTGTTGCTAGCTTCCTCACCAAAGACCTGCTCATTCACTGGCGCGCGGGCGAACAACACTTCATGCAGTGGCTCATTGATGGAGATACGGCTGCCAACAACGGCGGCTGGCAGTGGGCAGCGGGAACCGGCACCGATGCTCAGCCCTACTTCCGGATTTTCCACCCGGTGTTGCAAAGCCAGAAATTTGACCCGCACGGTGACTATATCCGGCACTGGGTGCCAGAACTGCGCGACGTGCCCACGCCCTTCATTCATGCTCCCTGGACGTTGGATGATCCTCCAGCCGATTATCCCCCGCCGATTGTTGACCATGCTCTTGCCCGCGCAAGGGCGTTGGCTGCATTCAGGACTGCGAAGGGATAGTAGCATTCGGTAGTCGTGCCTGCTACGAGTCGGTAGGCTACCCTTGACCAGCAGCCACGAATGCAATACTCTAGGGCCACCACATCACTCTGAGGGAAAGGCGAGCATTGAGCCATGCAACACAATCCATTGCCTGCACCAGAGCAGATCGAACGCGCCCTGGAAAGGGTGCTCCTCACCGTACAAAAGCCCGCCCGCTATGTGGGGGGTGAGTTCAACAGCGTCGTCAAAGACTGGGATGCCGTCTCGTTCCGTGTAGCGATGGCGTTTCCCGACATCTACGACCTGGGCATGTCCAACCTGGGACTGATGATCCTCTACGGGATCGTCAACGATCAGCCAGATATGTTCGCCGACCGGGTCTACAGTCCCTGGACGGACATGGAAGCAGCTATGCGGCGTGAGAGAATTCCCCTGTATGGGCTGGAGAGCAAGCGCCCGGTACGGGAATTTGATTTACTGGCGATCACTCTGCCTTACGAGCAGCTCTACACGAACGTATTGAACCTGCTCGATCTGGCGGGGATGCCGGTGCGCGCTGCCGAACGCGATGAGCGCTTTCCGCTGGTCATCGCGGGAGGTCATGCCTGTTTCAATCCGGAGCCGATGGCCGATTTCATTGACGCTTTTGCCATAGGCGAAGGCGAAGAGATGATTCTGGAGGTCTGCCGGACCCTGCGCGACATGCGTGGCAGCTCGCGCCAGGAGCAGTTGCGCGCGCTGGCCCGCATTGAAGGGGTCTATGTCCCGCGCTTCTATGAGGTGAGCTATCACGCCGATGGCACAGTGGCGGCAGTGACGCCCAATACCCCTGACGCGCCGCCGGTGATCCGCAAGCGCATTGTGCCCGTCTTGCCCAAGCCCTTCACACGCTTCCTGGTGCCCCATGTGGATACCGTGCACAACCGTGCGCCCATCGAGATCATGCGCGGCTGCACGCGCGGCTGTCGTTTCTGTCACGCGGGGATGGTCACGCGCCCGGTGCGCGATCGCTCTGTGGCCGAAGTGCTCGCCGCCGCCGAAGAGATTGTGCGCTACACGGGCTTTGATGAGCTGGGGTTGCTCAGCCTGTCGTCGTCTGACTACGCCTATGTGCAGGAATTGGTGCAGGCGATTGGCGAACGCTTCGGCGACCGTAACCTGGGAGTCAGCCTGCCCAGCCTGCGTATCGAGTCGGTGAGCATTGACCTGATGGACGCGCTGAAGGACAACCGCCGTAGCGGGTTCACCTTTGCGCCGGAGGCGGCAACCGAACGCATGCGCGACATCATCAACAAGTCGGTGCCGGACGAGCAGTTGCTCGCTGTTGCGCGAGAAGCCTACTCGCGCGGATGGGTGACGATCAAGCTCTACTTCATGATCGGGCATCCCAGCGAGACGCTGGAAGACGTGCAGGCTATCGTGAACCTCAGCAAGGCTGTGCTGGCCGAAGGACGCCGCATTCACGGCGGCAAGGCCAAAGTCAACGTGGGTGTGAGCACCTTTGTCCCTAAGCCCCATACGCCTTTCCAGTGGGTGCCGCTCGATTCGCTGGAGCAGATTCGCGCCAAGCAGGCCTTGCTCCAGCAGGGAATGCGCAGCGCTGGCCTGTATCTGCGCTGGAATCGGCCAGAGGAGACCCTGTTGGAGGCGTTTCTGAGCCGGGGCGACCGGCGGTTGGGGGCAGTCATCCAACGGGCGTGGGAACTGGGCACGAAGTTCGACGGGTGGCAGGAACACCACAATCACGCGGCCTGGGTGCAGGCATTCGCCGAGGCGGGGCTGCAGATGAGTTTCTACACACACCGTCCGCGCGCCCTCGACGAGGTGTTCCCCTGGGATCACATTGATCCTGGTGTCAAAAAGCGTTTTCTGGCCGAGGACTACCTGATGTCTCAGCGGGGGGAGACCCGCGAGGACTGCCGGGGACACTGCTTCGCCTGCGGCATTTTGCCCAGGTTCGCGCCGTTGCGCATGTTAACACCCGCCGAAGCGTGGCAATGCCCTCCGGTTGTGCCGCGGGCACAGCGCCAGAAAGCAGCAGCGGAAGCAGGGGCGCGGTAGGGGGTGCTCGCCTGAGCGCTCAGTTGCAGATGACTGTGCCGAAGGTCGTGCCGACCGTGATGGTCAGGTCGGGTTGGCGATTGGCGTCTTCGTTCCCGCGTACTGCGTAGTTGCGCGTGGCATAGAGGCCAGGTTCTAGTTCGACGAAGCGCTTCTGATCCATGCGTACCCGCGCGAAGGGGCTGCCCTGGACACGTACAAGGGCGGTGCTGCGCGGTGGGAGGGTGACACGCACGTCACCAAGCGTCGAGCGGGCCACCAGGTTGCCGGCGCATTGCTCGGGGCAGGTGAGAATCACGTCGCCCAGGCCGGAGGCCAGGTACGCGCGTTCAACGGTGAGTCCACGCAGGTCGGCTTCGAGCAGTCCCAGATGGCTGCTCATGAGGATTTGCCAGGGCAGGTCCTGGGCCAGGCCAACTTCCCAATCGGCCCAGGAAAGCCACCATGTCTGTCCGCGGTACATGGTCAGTCGGGCGCGGTTGTTGCGCACGGCCAGGTTCGGGCGTGAACGGGCAGTATATTGTCCGGCCACCAGTCGCCCTGGTTTGCGCAGCGCCTGAAGCTGTACGTCGATCTCGCCACTTTCGATCTCGATCACTCCGCTTTCAACGCTGCCCCGCGTGATGCCGAAGGTGTGCGCGCCCCAACTGGGCGCGATGTCGCCGCGCACCAATACAGTCGTGCCGAGCAGGATCAGCAAGGCCGGCCAATAGGAAGCCAGGTCGAGGTCGAGCAGCAAGAAATTGTTCAGCAGCAAGGCCACGGCGATGACCATCAGCAGCAGGGGCCACAGCAGGGGTGTCCGTTGGGCAGGCGTTCTCATGGGGCGCTCCTATGACTCCCAGAGATAGTCTCGCAGCAACTGATGAGCGGACGAATGGCGCAGGCGGTTGAGCGCCTGGGCTTCAAGCTGTCGCACGCGCTCGCGCGTGACGCCGATCTCGCGGCCCACTTCTTCCAACGTGTGCATCTCGCCGTCGAGCAGGCCATAGCGCAGTTGCAGGATGTGCGCCTCGCGCTCTGGCAGACGGGCCAAAGCCTGTTGAAGGTGCTCGCGCAGCAGATTCTGCGTGACCACTTCGGCGGGCTGCGGGCTGTTGCGATCTTCGATGAAGTCGCCGAATTCGGAATCGGCGTCTTCTTCGATGGGCGTCTCCAGGCTGATGGGGCGGCGCGAAATTTCGATGAGATTGGCGATCTTGTCTGGCGTGGTTTCCATGGCTTCGGCCAGTTCTTCTTCGGTCGGCTCGCGCCCCAGTTCCTGGGTTAGCTGCATCGAGATACGCCGCAGCCGGTTGATCTGGTCGCCCATGTGCACCGGCACGCGAATGGTACGTCCCTGGTCGGCCACGGCGCGGCTGACTGCCTGACGTATCCACCAGGTGGCGTAGGTGCTGAACTTATGTCCACGACGATACTCGAATTTGCGCACGGCGCGAATCAGCCCGATGTTGCCCTCCTGAATCAGGTCGAGGAAGTGCACGCCGCGCCCGATGTATTTTTTCGCCACGCTGATCACCAGGCGTGAGTTGGCCCGCACCAGATATTCCTGGGCCGCCTGCCCATCGGCAACGATGGCCTCCAGCTCGGCGCGTTCCTCCGGCGAGAGGGAATCGCCCAGCTCAGCGAGTTGCTGAGCAGCGAACTGCCCGGCCTCCATGCGCTTGGCCAGCGCGACCTCTTCCTCGGCGGTCAGCAGAGGGACGCGCCCGGCTTCTTTCAAGTATAGTCCGACTACGTCGTCGGTTTCCAGCGCCTGGCGGTACCCGGCATCTTCGATCAGGTCTTCGTACAGAGCGCTGGGGTCGAGCAGCTCTTCGTGTTCAGGTTCAGCTTCTTCCTCTTCGGCAGGAAATGGAGGCGCGGCCTTGGCCGGGGAATCCGGCAAGACCTCGATACCGGCTTCGCTGAGGGCATCGAGCAATTCTTCCAGCAGGTCCAGGTTGTGTTCCAAGGCGGGCAGGCGCGTCAGGATATCATCGTAGGTGACGTATCCCTGGCGTGCGCCCTGTTCGACCAGTTCCTGCCAGAGTGGCGATCCAGGGGTGATAGACGAATGCTGCACTTTGGTCAAGGTCATGTTGTCAGTAATCTGCCCTTTGCACAAAAATACCCTACCGCCAGCGGTAGGGTGTCTGTGATGGTCTCCCAGGCTGGGGAGCCATCTCAGGGTGCAGGCGATGCTGCTTCTCTCTCCGCTGGCGATTCGTCAAGCACCGGAGCGACGAACACAGGGTCGTCAAGGATAGAGAGAATCATGTCCACGGTCTGCTTGCGAATCAGGTAAATGTGCTGGTCGCCCTCATTGTGAGCGTATCCATAGTATGCCACATTATCTGGATTTGCGTTACCGATCTCGATTAACGCTTCGTAGGCACGCCCTTCGGTGTCGCGCACCCGGAAACGGATGCGATACGCCGGCGTGGGAACCAGCCCATAGCGCGCCAGGTTGTCCGCAGTGGCCTCGTACTGATCGAGCGCTGCCAGGGCCATGGCTGCTCCCGCCGCATTTTCGACTGCAATCTGAGGGATCGCGTCTGCTCGTACCGCCTGCTGGACGCCAGCGATTTCCGGAGCATACCACAGTCCGTCTGACTGACGCATCAGCAAAATGCCCCTCCTTGTGCTGACATCCAGCACTTCCAGACCGTCAATCTGGGTCGGGTCTCGCAGGGAAGGGAAGAGCCGGAATGCCTGGCTCTCCCGCAGGGCAGTTGCGGTGGCGCGCAGGGATTGCTGCTGATCTGCCGGATCGTCGAGCATCAGGCGCATCAGCATAACAACGGCCAAGACGAGCAGCAGGGCGTATCCCACGCGTTGGGAGACCACGGCACCTTCCCTGTGACGCGCGCAATCCCTTATTATAGCTTAATGTTGACGATACCACCAAACCAATCCGCCGGTAATCAGCACGGCCCCCGGCAACAACAGCATGGTGATAACGGCAATAGTGTTGCGCTCTTCGGCGGAGATGGTCAGGGTGAGCAGGGTAGGGTCGTTCACTGGTGTGAAGCTGACCGCTTGCGAGAAGCCGGTGAGCCAGTCAATGACGTCTGTCCACAAGAAGACGTTGCCGGGAATCTGTTTGACGTATTCGTTCTTGAAGATATCGGAGTCGCCCAGGATTACCAGGCGGGGTTGTACTTCGCTCTGGAATTCGAACTGTCGGCGCACCGTGACGCCTACCAATAGCGGGCCGGGCCTGTCCTCTTGGGGGTCGTAAGCGATACGTCCGGCCAGGAAATCATCCAGAGCTGTCTCAGCATACGATAGCTCAGACGTGAACAACAGCGGCTCGCGCACATATGCGTTCTGGCGTTCGTTGGGCGTCTCGACGACTTCGAGCGGGCGCACAAAGTAACTGTAGATCGGCTCGTCGCGCACGTCGTTCATAATGGTGTGGGGAGCGATGGAGTTGAGAATTGGTATCCACTCACTTCCGTTGATCAGTTCTGGCTTGGTTTCGATCACCAGCGCGTCGAGTGCCCGCACGCCGAACTCGTCCCACAGGTAAGCAGCCAGCGGACCGTCCGCACGCAGGAAATCGTTGCCCGGCGCGCCGCTGATGGCGGCTTCTATCTGCGGTGGGTCTACGAAGATGCCCACTCTGCCGCCCTTTGCCAGGTACATGGCCAGCCGATCTACTTCGGGTTGCGTGAAATCCTGCCAGGGGCCGACGATCAAGACGGCATCCGCGTCGTCGGGGATAGCCTCTACCTCGGCCAGATTGAGGGTTGCCACCGCGATACCCTGGCCGTCGAGGCTCACGAACAGGCGAGAGATGCCATCGTCGTTGGTCTGAGTCAGATCGCGCTCGGCGTGGCCAGTGGTGAAATACACCTTGAAAGCACCTGCCGAAGCAATTGTCTTCAGGCCGGTGGTAATGTCGCGCTCGTTGGCGAGGCCCAGATAGAGGGTGAAGTAGCGCGTTTGCACTGCGTCTTCTGTGACCGTGTCGCGGGGACGTGGCTCGCCGTTCTCGTCGAGCAGCGTGAGCAGAAAACGCCCGTCGAAGTCGGCCTGATAACCGTAGCGCTCAGCCAGATCGGGGCGTTCATCGGGATCAATGTATTGCACCTCGATTGCGCCGTCTCCCGCGGCGACATACTGGCGAAGCAGCAGGTCGGCGGATTCTTCCTCGCGCAGCTTGCTGCGGGTGAAAAAGCCGACAAGGCGCACGCGGAAGCCACGCGCCTTGAGTTGTTCGATCGCTTCGATGGAGGGGGGATTGAGTGTATAGCGCTGGACAGCGGTCAGGTCGGCAGTGAGGTTGGCCCGGTCGGCCAGGACGTAGGCATAGGTGACTGCGCCCACGAAGACGATGGTGACCAGGGCGCTGGTGGTGCCGTAGCGCGTCTGCCGACCAGTCAGCCAGGCGCGTAGTTCGTCGGGCGCGACTGTCATCCAGGTCACCAGTGCCGCAGCGCCAAACAGCACACAGGCGAACACCCCCGTGGTGATCTCGTTGAGGAGCAGTGCGATCAGCCCGCCAGCGATCAGCAAGAGTGCGCCTAATACCCCGGCCCAACTGGCGATGACCTGACGCAGAGGAGTTCGGCTCTGTTCCATCAGCGCCACCTCCGCGATTCGAGCACGCGCGTGCTGACGAACAATGCCACCACGATCAGCCCAATGAAAAAGACCACATCTTCGAAGCGGATCACGCCCACCAGAAACGAAGTGGCGTAGTGTGCCTGCAGGCTCAGTTCGCGGATGGCCTGGGCCACCGGGCGACTCTGGATCACGTGCCCGGCGTAGTCGCCCAGCCACAGCACGAACAGGGCCGACATGCTCAGAAAACCGGCGATGACCTGATTCTCAGTCAGCGCGGAGAAGAGCAGACCCAGGGCCAGCGTCGCCCCGCCGAAGAGCCAGATGCCCAGATAGGCGGTGATTACCGGGCCGATGTCCAGATCGGGACTGATGGTGTAGGGCTTGGCGGTGGTGATGGCAAGCCAGATGGCCTGGTAGACCAGCGTGAGGGCCAGAATCGCGGAGTAGTACAGCCAGGCTCCCAGGAACTTGCCCAGCACAATATCTCCATCGCGCACCGGCAGGGTGAGCAGCAGTTCCAGCGTGCCTTCGCGCGCTTCTTCGGCGAACAGGCGCATGGTGAGCAGCGGGGCGAAAAAGACCGTGAAGAAGCCAAACGCGCCCAGCACAGCCGCGCCGTCGGGCGGAAGCCGGCCCGCACGCTGGGCCAGGTCTACGTTGAACTGCCAGCCGGTGAGCACCAGAATGGCGAAGGCGACCAGATAGGCAATGGGCGAGGTGAAGTAATGCGCCAGTTCGCGCCTGGCGATAATGCTCACGTTACGCATGGCGACCCTCTCGCGGAGCTTCCAGGCTGACGGTCAGTTCCAGGAAGATTTCTTCCAGCGTCACAGCCCAGGGGCGCATTTCCAGCAGAGGCAGCCCGGCGGCAACAATTGCCGCGGCTACGGCAGGGCGCACGTCGTCGTTTTGGTGCGTGCTGAGCAGGTACCCGTCGGCAGTCGCTTCCACACCGGTCACACCGCGCACGCCGGACAGCACGCGCGCGACATCAATGCCGGGCTGCGCTTTGCCCACCCGCACGTACAGACGGCTGCGGCGGCTCAGACTGTCGCGCAGGTTGTCGGGCGTGTTCTCGGCGACAATGCGCCCCCGATCAATGATGATCACCCGGTCGCAGAGTTGTTCGGCCTCGGAGAGAATGTGCGTGCTCAGCAAGACGGTATGTGTCTGGCCGAGTTGACGGATCAGACGGCGCAGCTCCTGCACCTGGTGCGGGTCCAGTCCAATAGTCGGCTCGTCGAGAATGAGCACAGGGGGATCGTGCAAAATGGCTTGGGCCAGCCCCAGCCGCTGCTGCATGCCCTTGGACAGGCTGCGGATCAGCCGTCCGGCGCGTTCGCGCAGCCCCACCAGCTCCAGCACTTCGTCTATGCGCGTCCGCAGATGCTCGACATGGCGAAGCTGACCGAGGAACTTCAAATAGCCGCGCACAGTCATTTCGCGATAGAGGCGCACTGTCTCCGGCAGATAGCCGACATGCTGGCGGACAGCGAGCGAATCCTCCAGCACGTCGAAGCCCGCCACGCGGGCGCGCCCAGCAGTAGGGGGCATGTAGCCGGTGAGAATGCGCATGGTGGTGGTCTTGCCCGCTCCATTCGGCCCCAGGAAGCCCACAATCTCGCCCTGATTGGCGGCGAAACTGATGTTGTCCAGGGCCAGGAAGCGCCCATAACGCTTGGTGAGGCTCTCTACCTCGATCATGCGGCTCATCGCTCACTGGCTCCGAAAGGCAGGCGTTCAGGCTGGCGGCATGTGTGGTTGCAGCGGAGGAGCAGTGACAATATCCAGCAGAGCGCGTGAGAGTACCAGCTCATTGATGGAGCGCCACGTCCAGCCCTCGACCTGCGGCAGCGGGGCGCTGACCGGACACTTGAAGGTGTAGTAGAGAAACACGTCGTAGGGAAGGGCGGCCAGTGCCGTATGGTGTGGGGCGCTTTCTGGGAAGCGGTCGTCGAGAATGGCCTCCACAGTCACAGTCGTGCCGAAGAAGGCTTCCAGGTGCTGGCTCAGATGGTCGGCAGGGCTGCGGTCGCCAGGCACTGGGAGCGGGAATGTGGGAAGCGTGATTTCCGGCACATGCTCGGATATCAGGATGTGCTCTCCGTGTACAAGCAATGCCGACACTGCACAGTGGAAGCGTGGCCGCGAGAGCACCTGGACATCTCCCGCCGCTACTCCGCGCCGCCGGACGCGCTCGCTGATGATGATCTGTCGCAAGTGCTCGGCGGCTGGCTCGACAACGTCGTTGATCACCAGATAGTCGCAGAAGCGCGCGTAGGCCATTTCGAAGCGAGCACGGGTCAGGCGCGCCGTCAGTTCCCGGTCGGAGACGTTACCGCGCATCCGGATGCGCTCGGCCAGCACGTCCATGCTGGAGGGCGACACGAAAATGAGCACAGTGTTGTCTGGGTAATCGGCGCGGATGTCCAGCGCTCCCAGGCACTCGATGTCCGCGATCAGGTCCTGGTCAGTGGCAAACGCTCTTTCGAGAGTTTGGCGCGGCGTTCCGTACCAATCACCCTGGTGCACATTCTTGTATTCGACAAGTTCGTCGCGCGCGATCAGGCGTTGAAACTCGTCGTGCGACACGAAAAGGTGCTCTCTGTGTTGCTGTTCACCAGGGCGCATGGCGCGGGTGGTGGCGGTGGCCAATTGGGGCAGGTCGTCGAAGTGCGGTTGCACACGGCGCATCAGGGTATTCTTGCCTGCGCCGGAAGGGCCGACCAGGATGAAGAGCAGTCCGTCATTGGGCATAGCGATCCTCAACCGCAGGAGATAGAGCCATCAGGATGCTGCAAGTGTAACATGGCTTTGGCAGTTCCTCACAAACAGGGGGAGACTTCACCGGGAAGCCTCCCCCCTTGCTACAGCCGCGCGACCAGAGGCAGAGCGCCTAGTCCGCTACGACGATGTCGTCAATGTACCAGCCGTCGCTCACGCTGGTGTTGACACGCGCGTCGAGGCGGAAGCGGATGTTGATCTGACGGCCAACATAGGCGCTCAGGTCAATGAAGCGCTTGGTCCAGGTGGTATCCGTGCCGGAGGCCGACCAGACGGTTGTCCAGGTGAAACCCTCGTCGGTGGAGACCTCGACGTAGACCCAATCGCCGCTGCCCAACTTGCGAGTGTCCCAGAAGGTCAGAGCGGGGTTGCCTCTGGCAGGCATGATGATCATACCTTCCAGCGTGGTGGACATGTCGCTGAGGTGCGCATAGTTGATCGAACTACCGATGCTGTCGTGGAAGACACGCCCCTGGAAGCCGAAGTCTACCTGCACGCGGGCATCTCCTGTGGCGTCGTAGTATTCCACGATGATGGTGTGGAAACCTGCGTTCAGAGTGATCGAGCCGGTGGTCGGATTGGACGATGAAGTCCAACCACGGTCGCCCCAGTAGGCCGCCGTCCATGTCCAGCCATTGGGATAGTTGGGATCAGTGTCGGGATCGCGGGGTGGGTCTACGATGACGCGAATGCCGTCGTCGGAACGCGCCTCGATGTATAGCTGCGTGTTGTCGTTAGCAATGCTGATCTGTCGTGTCCAGCGCACGATGAAGTAGTTACTGCTTGGCAGCGTGGGGTCGCCTGGATTGTCAGGCGCGGGACGACCAGAACCCCAGTTGAAGTTGATCTCCGGCTCGTTGAGCTTGGTGAACCGATATTCGCCGGAGTCTATGCGGCGGTTTTGGTTGGTGTCGGCGTAATATTTGCCTGTCCAGCCGCCAGGCCCCAACGCGCTACCGCTGCCAATCATGCGGAACAGAGGCACACGGTTCCACGTGCCGTCGAAGACCCAGTAGTTGTTGTCGAACTCGACGTTTTCGCTGAAGGGCAGCGGGTGCAGCGGCTCGATGCCGTTGCGATCCACGAGCGAAACGTCATCAAGCCACCAGCCCTCCGCCACGCTAGAACTGTTGGCCGCGTAGAGGCGGAAGCGCAGGCGGATCACTCTGTTCGGATAGCTGCTGGTGGGAATGTACGGACGCAAGTCAACCTGACGGCGATTCCAGGACAGAGTAGTGGTGTAGACCTTGCGCGCCTGGCTGAAGTCGCTCCAGCCCTGCCAGGTGAGGCCGCCATTGTCGGATACATTGACCTCGACCAGGGCGTAGTCGCGATAGTTGAGGTTGAAGGCTTCCCAGTAATACAGAGTCGGCTTGACTGTGCCCGCCAGGTTGACAATGCCCTTCAGTTCGAGGATGGCATTGGACTGATGCAGATAGTTGGTGCCCACGCTGTCGGAGAAGGCTTTGCTCTGGCGCGCGTTCTCGGTGGAGATGCTCCACGTGCCGCCGGCGTACCAGTTGCCATCTCCAGCTTCGAAGTTGTCGCTGAAACCGACGGTGCGCACTGGCTCGTTGCGTTCCTGGAAGCAGATATTGTCCAGCCACCAGCCATCGTCTACTGTGGAACCGACGGTAGCATCGAGGCGGAAACGCACGTTGATGGCCTGGCCCTTATAGGCTCGCAGGCTGATCACCTCGCGTGTCCAGGACAGGACGGTATTGTAGCCGCCGTCGTTGACAGCAGAGCTTGAGTAACTGATAGGCAGGCCGTCGTACAGGAAGCGCCAGACCTGCTGCCAGGTTTCACCGCCGTCGGTGGACACTTCCACGTAGAGGTTGTCGCTGTAAGCCACATCCCACTGATGCCAGAAGACCATCTCAGGATCGGTGCTGGTGAGCAGATTGAGCTTGGGTGCCAGTTGCAGCATGCTGTTGGAAGCGTCAGCATAGTTGGCTGCAGGACTGTCTGACCAGAAGCTGGAACCTTTGTAGGGCCGAATGGTCTGCGGCTGATTGGGGTTGTAGTCGAAGCCATTGACGACCGTCCAGGAACCACCAGCGATCCAGCTTCCGCCTCCTCCTTCCATGCCATCGCACCAGTTGGGGTAGATGAAGGCGCTGGGTTCGTTACGAATGGCAAACTGATCGATCCACCAACCGTCGGCCACGCGACTATCGCTGCGCGCATCGAGCCGGAAGCGGAAGTAAATCTGTTGGCCAACGTAGCTGCTAAGTGAGATGATCACTTGCTCCCAGGCTGCGTTGATGGCGCGGCGAGCCAGGTAAGTGCCACTGGGCAGGGCCGTCCAGGTCTGGCGATCGGCAGATACCTCGACATAGATGGCATCTTCGTAGGTCAGATTGTAGCGGTGCCAGAAGACGATCTCCGGCATGGTCACTGCGGGATCGGCCAGGTCAATGACGCCGTCGAGTTCCAGCGTGCTGTTGGTGCCATGCGTATAGGTGGTTCCAGGGCTGTCCGACCAAGCCAGCGAGCCGGTATAGGCGGTTTCGTTGCTGCGCGCCCAGGTGCCACTGGGATACCAGTGAGAGATGCCTTCCATGTCGTCTTCGAAGCCTACGGTGTAGCGGCGCAGCACGTTGTTCTGCACGGAGATATTGTCAATCCACCAGCCGTCGGCGGTGCCACTGGCCGTCGAAGCGTCGAGCACGAAACGTAGCTCGATCACCTTGTTCTTGAAGCTGCGCCCGCCGAAGTTGGTCAGGTCGAACACCTGACGCATCCAGGTGAGGTCGGTGCTGTTGAAGTGGACGGTGACATCCACCCAGTCGGTGGTACCGGCCTCGCGGATGCCTACCCTGGCGTAGGTGCCGCTTGCCAGGTTGTAGCGATCGTAGAACTCCAGTTGCGGGTTGGGCGCACCAATCAGGTTGATCGTGCCGCGCAGGGTCAGGATGCAGTAGGAGCCGGAATCGTAGTAACGGCCAGGGCTATCCGACCAAGCGCTGGGCGGGCTGAAGTAGGCTTCGTTGGAGAGCGCCCAGCCGCAGTTACCGCGGTCCAACTCGATCTGCTCGGCCAGTTGTAGATAAAGCTGAGCCGCACCACTTGTGTCCACCCATTCGACGACGATCTGATGCAGACCAGTTGATGGGGGCGTATAAGCGCGCTCGAACCAGGTGGTGTCAACCGAACTGGTCCAGGTGGCTGGATCGCCGATCTTGGGCACGTCTTTGTCTACAGCGATCTGCCCATTTACCCAGACGCGCACGCCGGTATCGCGCGAGATGCGGAAGACGTAGGGCTTGTTCTCCAGATAGACAGTGGCCTTGAAGCGAGCGTAGAAGTTCTCCTGCAGACTGGGTATAGCGGGGTTAGGTTTAACACCGCTGGCGAAATACAGGTTCAGAGAGGCGTAGGTCGTAGTCCAGACACCGGTGCCGTCGGCCATGGCGGTCATGTCGTTGCGCCAGCCGTAGGTGCTGTAGTTCCAGTATTCGGCGTTCCAGGTGGCGCTGGCCAGCGGATCGGCGGTATCCAGCAGGAAGACATGCAACAGCGCTGAGCCAGATTCGTCTACGAACTCGACTACCACCTGGTGGGTGCCCGCTGTAGCGGTGAACTTGCGGTCGAACCAGGTCTCCTTGATCTGATCCTGGCTCCACTGTACCCAGGTGGCCGGGGCACCCACATTAGGGACGTCCTTGTCCACCACGAGCTGACCGCCTACCCAGATGCGCACGCCGTTGTTGCGCTGAATACGGAAGGTGTATTCTCTGTTCTGCAGCGTGACGGTTGTCTTGAAGCGGGCGTAGAAGTTCTCGCTGGTGCCGGGATTCGGCTTCACGCCGGATGCGTAGTAGAAGTTCAACTCTGGCAGCGTAGTACGGTAGACGCCCGTGCCGTCCGGCATGGTGCTCATGTTGTCGCGCCAGGTGGTGTAGTTCCAGTACTCCGCCTGCCAGGGGTTGGTGATCAGGTCCTTAAAATCGCGTTCGAAGGTGTCCGGATTCTCGCCCGTGTCGTCAAAGGGGTAACCCCATTCGGCATCAGTTGGCGTCGGGCTGGGGCCTTGAGTTGGGGTATTGGTCGGCAAAGGCGAAGGCGTGATGTCGGTTGGCGTGGGCGAGGGGCCAGGCGTGCGAGTAGCAGTAGGCGGAGCAGGGGTGTTGGTGATCAGGCCGGGGTTTTCGGGCGTATAGGAGGCAACAGCGGCCACCTGAGTCCAGAATTCGTCGGCAGACAGCGTGTCGCGCGGCTCGATGGTGCCACCCAGCAGGTTATAGACTGTGTTGCTAAAGACGTTGCCAACTGCCGGGCCGGTGATGGTCAGCACAGCGACCAGAGCAAAGACGACCAGTAGCAGGATAAGTACGTATTCGATCAGCGCCTGGCCGCGCGACTTCGGCACAACGCGGCGAGCACTGCGCCAGCCCATCCGTCCCTGGCGTTTTTTCAGGTTGGCAAGAGGGTCAAACATCGGACGTTTTCCTCCTGAACCGTCTTTGCAACGCGCCCGACTGCTTGTCTCAGTCATCCTTGAGCGGAACGCACGTCGCTACAGGCCTGTTACTCCTATCTGTTATAGTACCTGAGTCTGCCTTTTGAGGGGATGCGGTTTTGTAGAAGAGTTGTCGGAAATCATTTACAAATAATATGGCACCGATGCTTCTCATCACTGGTCGGGAAAGGCGGCTCGTGCTAGGCTGATAGCGGATCACAGTGCACCGGCATGTTGACGCAAAATACCAGGGGAGAGCACCGGTCGAGTTGATCTGCTGAAATTTCAACGATTAGTCTATTTGGAGAAAGGTAGAGCACATCTATGACCGCCAAGATAATTGACGGAAATGCAGTGGCTCAACGGATGCGGGCCGAGATCGCCCAGGCGGTGGCCGACATGAAGGCCAAACACGGCATTGTGCCAGGGTTGGCGACCGTGTTAATCGGCGATAACCCGGCATCGCACAGTTATGTGCGCATGAAGCGCAAGGCGTGCGCCGAGGCGGGCATTGAGTCGTTTCCGCATGAACTGCCGGGCAATGCCAGCCAGGAGGAGGTTGAGGCGCTGGTACGACGACTCAACGAAGACCCGCGCGTGCATGGCATTCTGGTGCAGTTGCCGCTGCCCCGCCACCTGGATGAGGAGCGCATTCTCAGTCTGATCAGCCTCACCAAAGATGTAGACGGCTTCCACCCGGTCAACATCGGGCGGCTGGCCATGAAAGGGCGCGAGCCATTGTTTATCCCTTGCACGCCACACGGGGCGATCGTCTTACTGGAAGAGGCGGGGGCGCAGTTCGAGGGGGCAAACGCGGTGGTGCTGGGCCGCAGCAACATCGTGGGCTTGCCCGCGGCCATGTTGCTGATTCACCGCAACGCGACCGTTACCGTGTGCCACAGCCGCACCAGAGACCTGCCCGCCGTTTGCCGTCAGGCCGATATCCTCATCGCGGCGGTAGGTCGCCCGGAAATGGTGCGCGCTGACTGGGTGAAACCTGGTGCCTATGTCATTGACGTTGGCTCGAACAAAGTAGACGATCCCGCGAGCGAGAAGGGCTATCGCTGGGTGGGCGACGTGGCCTTCGATGAGGTCAAAGAAGTTGCGGGGGCGATCACACCGTCACCGGGCGGAGTTGGCCCGATGACTATCACCATGTTACTCAAGAACACCCTGCGTGGGGCCGAGCTGGCCATCTCCGGCGCGGTGTAAGGGATGTGCGTAGCGATGTAAATTGCCATTAGGGCGTGTGCGGCAACGATGTGGTAGAGCACTAGGGCACACGCCCATACTTGTACCATACTTGTATTTGAGGAAAAACGATGGCGACTTTGCTGGTAAAACATGCCCTTGTGTTGGTGACTATGGACGACGCCCGGCGCGAAATCCGCGACGGGGCGTTGTTCGTGCGCGACAACGTGATCGAGGCGGTGGGAGCAACGCGCGATCTGCCGTCCAGCGCCGACGAGGTGATTGACCTGACTGGCCATGTGGTATTGCCTGGGCTGATCAACACGCATCATCATATGTATCAGTCGCTCACGCGGGTGATCGTGGATGGGCAGAACAAAGAACTGTTCGGCTGGCTGCGCTCGCTTTACCCAATCTGGGCGGGGTTGACGGGCGAAGCGGTCTATGTCAGCGCGAAACTGGCGGCGGCGGAATTGATCCTCTCCGGCTGTACCACGTCCAGCGATCATCTATACATTTTCCCCAACGATGTCACGCTGGACGACGAAATTCGCGGCGTGCAGGAGACTGGGCTGCGCTTTCATGCTACGCGTGGCAGCATGAGCGTGGGCGAGAGCAAGGGCGGTTTGCCGCCGGACAGGGTCGTCGAGCGGGAAGAAGACATCCTGGCCGACAGTCAGCGGGTGATCGAGACCTATCACGACAACAGCCGCTACGCCATGTTGCGCATTGCTTTGGCCCCCTGTTCGCCGTTCAGCGTCTCGCGGGATTTGATGCGGGCGTCGGCAGAATTGGCGCGCAGCTACCCGGGTGTGCGCCTGCACACGCACCTGGCGGAGACCGAGCCGGATGTGGCCTATAGCGTGCAGATGTTCGGCCTGAAGCCGGGTGAGTATGCCGAAGACGTGGGCTGGATCGGCGAAGATGTCTGGCATGCACACTGTGTGCATCTGACCGACGAAGCTCTGGATCGCTTCGGGCAGACTGGCACCGGGGTGGCCCATTGCCCAGCCAGCAACGCTCGCCTGGCGAGCGGAATTGCCCGCGTGCGTGAGATGTTGCGACGCGGCGTGCCAGTGGGCCTGGGGGTAGATGGCTCGGCCAGTAACGACAGCGGACACCTGCTTAACGAAGCTCGCCTGGCTTTGTTGATGCAGCGAGCACTGACCCAAGACCCTGAGGCGATGACAGCCCGTCAGGTGCTCGAACTGGCGACACTGGGCGGGGCGCGCGTGTTGGGGCGCGACGACATCGGCGCGCTCAAGCCGGGCATGGCGGCGGATTTCGTCGCCTACGATCTCAGGCAACTGCCGTTTGCGGGGGCATGGCACGATCCGGTGGCGGCGCTGCTCTTCTGTACATCGGTGAACGTGAGCCTGAGCGTGATCAACGGGCGCGTGGTTGTCCGCGACGGACGGCTGACGACCCTGGAACTCGAACCCCTGATCGAACATCACAACCGTCTGGCACTGGCACTGGTCAATGGAGAGTAGGGCGATGAGTGAGCGGAAGATCGTGCGGGGTGGGCTGGTTGTCACTCCCGCGGGGGTGATGGCTGCCGATGTGCTCATCGAAGGGGAGCATATCGCGGGCCTGGTAGCGCACGGCAGCGATGTCTGGGCCAATGCGGAGATCGTGGAGGCGCGGGGGTGTTACGTCTTCCCCGGCGTCGTTGACCCCCATACCCATATTCAACTGGACACGGGCATCTACAAGACGGCGGACAACTGGGAGATTGGCACACGCACGGCGGCTTTCGGCGGGGTGACGACCGTGGTGGATTTCGCCACGCAATTCCCCGGCATGACCTTCCAGGAGGCGCTGGAAGCCCGTCTGCAAGAATGTGCTCCAGCCCTCATTGACTACGGCCTGCACATGATGGTCACCGACTTGCCGGATGATCCGGCGCAGGCCCGGCAGTGGCTGGAGAGCCTGCGCGACCTGGGCGTGCCGAGCATCAAGCTCTACACCACCTATCGCCCGAATTACTATGCCGACGACGCGACGCTGCTGCATACGTTCCGCGCCATGCCGCGCGACATGCTGGCGATGGTACATTGCGAGAACGACGCCCTGGTTACAGACGCGACAGCGCGGCTGGTGACGGCAGGTAAGACAGGTTGGCCGTATCATGCGCAGGGCAGGCCGCCAGAAGCCGAGGTCGAGGCTATCCGACGCGTGATCCATCTGGCGGGAGTGGCGGGCGCGGCTGTCTACATCGTGCATTGTTCGACAGCGGAATCGGTGCGGCAGGTGCAACAGGCGCAGCGCGAACGGGCCTGGCCGCCAGTGTATGGCGAGACCTGCCCGCAGTACTTCTGGCTGGACGACAGCGTATACCAGGGGCCGCGGCCAGAATTCTACATCCTGCAACCTCCGCTGCGTCCCAAAGCCTGGCAGGTTGACCTGCTGCAATGCTGGCAGACGTTGAGCGCAGTGTCAACCGATCATTGCGATTACGCGCTGGCGCAGAAACGGGAGTTCGCCGATTTCACCAAAACGCCGGGGGGCTTACCCGGCTTGGAGACCCTGTTCCAGCTCACCTATACCGCGGCGGTGCATCAGGCGGAGCAACGCCGCCGCGCTGGCGAGGAGGTCGCACCTATCCCATTGCCTGCTCTGGCCCGTCTGCTGGCGGCTGAACCGGCGCGGCTGTTCGGACTCTACCCTCAGAAAGGGGCCATTCTGCCGGGCAGCGACGCCGACTTGCTGATCTACGATCCGGAGCCGGAGGTCACCCTGCGGGCGGAGCAGATGCACACAGTGGCAGGCTACCTTCCCTACGAGGGGATCGTCGTCAAGGGGCAGATCAGGACGGTGCTCAGTCGGGGTGAGGTGCTGGTGCACGAAGGGGCGCTGCGCGGCGAACCGGGGCGTGGGCGCTTTCTGCGTGGGAAGCTGTTTGCACCGTGATCGGCAAGTGCAAAAACAGGGATGACATCTGGCCGGGGACGTGGTATCCTAGCGCGACTAATGGGAAAGCGCACTACAACACTCCGGACAGGGACTTCCCGCAAAACCCACATTCGACTGAGACACACAGGAGTTTGAACCATGCGTAGCTTTTTGGGGCGTGATATTCTGTCGCTCAAGGACTTCGAGCGGCACGAGTATTTCCGCGTCTTCCAGGTGGCGGATGAACTGGAACCATATGCTCGCGACCGGCGTAACGGTGATCTGCTGGCCCACAAGACGCTGGTCACAGCGTTCTATCAGCCCAGCACGCGCACCCGTCTGGCGACTGAGGCTGCCATGCACCGCCTGGGCGGGCATGTCACTGGTTTCGCCGACGCCAAGATGACCCGCGCCGGTGATTTCTACCAGGAAGGCATTCAGGACACGGTCAAGATGCTGGAATACTACGGCGACGTGATCGCCATGCGGCATTACCAGCAGGGCGCGCCTGCCGAGGCGGCTATGCATGCCAGCGTCCCCGTGATTAACTGCGGCGATGGTTGGGGCGAGCACCCGACCCAAGTCATCACCGACCTGATGACGATCTGGCGCGAGCGCGGCACGCTCGACGGCCTCACCTGGGTCTTGATCGGCGACATGCGCATGCGCACCATGCACAGCATCAGCTATGCGCTGAGCAAGTTCGATGTCAAGGCGTATGTGATCTCGCCCGATGAAATGTATTTCCTGCCGGAGTTCGAGCAGGAAGTGCGCGAGATGGGCTTCAACTTCGAGCGCAAGGAGCACATCGAGCAGGTGATCGGCGAGGCCGACGTGATCTACATGGAGCCGGTGGTGCAGCCCGACTACACCAAGGCGCGCGAAGAAGCCCGCGCCGACAAGGGCCGCACGCCCGCCAACTATCAGGTCACCAAGAAGCTGCTGTTCGAAAAAGCCCGCAAGAACGCCATTGTGTTGCATTCGCTGCCACGCCAGGACGAGTTGCTGCAGGATGTAGACACCACCCGTCATCAGCGCTATTGGGTGGAAGCCTACAACGGTGTGCTCTCGCGCATGGCGTTGCTGGCGTTGATTTTGGGCGCAGTGGAGTAAGCCGGAACACTCATCGGGGGCGTGGGGTCGGTAGCCTGCGCCCCCGATCATCGCCGAGAACCTGGAGTTTTCGGACGGAATCGATTGTTGAGAAGAAGGTGATACCATGCAGACACATTTGATCGGTCGGGACATGATCACGCCCGACGAGTGGACGGATGACGAGGTCAATACGATTTTTGAGGTCGCTTTTGATCTGAAGCGCAAACGCGCCCTGGGCGAACCACACCCCCTGCTGCGCGATAAGGTGTTGGCGCTGATGTTCTTCTTCCCCAGCACGCGCACGCGCGTGAGCTTTGAGGCGGGCATGGCCCAACTAGGAGGACATGCGCAATTCATCGAGAGCCGCACGACGCAGATCGCTCATGGCGACACGGCCAAAGAGATCGGTGAGATCGTAGGCCGCTATTGCGACGGCATCGCCATCCGCCAGGTGGACTGGGGCGTGGGCAACAAGTACATCCGCGAGGTGGCCCAGTATAGCCGTGTGCCAGTGCTCAACATGCAGTGCGACTGGTATCATCCGTTCCAGGCGCTGGCCGATATGATGACTATCTTTGAGCACTTCGGGCGTGATGTGCGCGGCAAGACGCTCAACATGTCGTGGGCGTATGCTTCGAGCTATCAGAAACCCCTTTCGGTGCCGCAGAGCATGATCACCCTGGCAACACGCTTTGGGATGAACGTCCGCCTGACCCACCCGCCGGAATTCAAGCTGATGCCGGAGATTGTCGAGCTGGCCCGTGAGAACGCCCGCAAGTCCGGCGGTAGCTTTGAAATCCTCGACGACTTCGACGCTGGCTTCAAGGGGGCCGATGTGGTCTATCCCAAGAGCTGGGGCGCAACACTGACGACTACCGATATGGAAGAATCGGCCCGCATTGCCGCCAAGTACAAGGACTGGATCGCCGACGAACGGCGCATGGCGCTGACCAACGACGGCATCTACCTGCACTGTCTGCCGGCGGATCGCAATATCGAAGTGACCGACGCGGTCATTGACGGGCCTCAGAGCCGCGTCTATGACGAGGCGGAGAACCGCCTGCACGTCCAGAAGGCAGTGATGGCGCTGACCATGCGCTAGGGATGGTTTTTCGGACCAGTATGTACTTGCGAGATGAGCCGATCTGCCGCTTTGAGGGGGATCGGCTTTCGCATCCCTGGTGGATCATCCGCGTTAGAAGGTGAAGAGTTCTGAGTTCTCTTGTGAGGAAACCATGCCATCTGCACGTACCGCCGTCATCGCCATTGGCGGCAATTCCTTGATTTTGGACAACAACAAACCTGGGGTCGAGTATCAGTGGCAGGCTGTCTATCAGACCGCGGGCCATATTGTGGACATGATCCGCGCCGGTTGGCGTGTGGTCATCACACACGGCAACGGACCGCAGGTGGGCTTCATCCTGCGCCGCAACGAGCTGGCCAACAAAGTCGAAGGCATTCACATGACGCCGATGGACTTGATCGGCGCGGATACACAGGGCAGCATTGGCTATATGCTGCAGCAGGCCCTCAACAATAAACTGCGCGCGGTCGGTATTCGGCGCGGCGTCGTCACCGTAGTGACGCAGACGCTGGTAGACCGCAACGATCCCGCCTTCCAGAATCCTAACAAGCCCATCGGCGGTTTTATGACCGAGGAAGAAGGCAAGCGCTTCCGCGACGAGGGCTGGACGGTAGTGGAAGATGCCGGGCGTGGCTACCGTCGCGTGGTGCCTTCGCCCATTCCCATTGAGATCATCGAACTCGATGCGATCAACACGCTGGTGGAAAAAGAGTTTGTGGTGATCTGCACTGGCGGCGGGGGTATTCCGGTTATCCGCGATGAGGAAGGCAATCTGCGGGGAGTCAACGCAGTCATTGACAAAGACCGCGGCACGGCGCTGCTTGCCAACGGGCTGAAGGCCGACCTCTTCCTGATCTCGACCGCCGTAGAAAAGGTGGCGCTCAACTTCGGCAAGCCAGATCAGAAAGACCTGGACGTGATGACGCTGGCCGAGGCGCGCCGCTATATGGCCGAGGGGCACTTCAAGCCGGGCAGCATGTACCCGAAGATTGAGGCGATTGTCAATTACCTGGAGAATGGCGGCCCGCTGGCGATCATCACCAACCCGGAGAACATCGCTCGTGCGCTGCGTGGCGAGACCGGCACGCGCATCGTCCCGGCCTAGCAGATAGAGGAGCTGCCCAATGTACGTTGCTGAACTGCGCTGCTCTATCTGCGAAAAATCTTATGCGCCAGACCAGGTGCAATACACCTGCCCTGCCTGTGGGCAGGCGGGCACGCTCGATGTGCTTTACGATGTAGAGGCGCTGCGCCGCACGGTGAGCCGCGAGGACATCGCGCGTAGCGCCGATCCCACCCTGTGGCGCTATCGGCCCTTGCTGCCGCTGCCTGCCGATGCCGCTGTCCCCCCGTTGGCGGTGGGGGGAACGCCTCTCTATGATGCGCCGCGTTTGGCTGCCGACCTGGGCCTGGCGCAGACCTGGATCAAAGATGACGGGCGCAATCCTACCGGATCGCTGAAGGACAGAGCCAGCGCGGTGGTGGTGGCGCGCGCCATGGCGCAGGGAATCAAGGTGGTGACAACGGCCAGCACAGGCAACGCGGCGGCGGCGCTGGCAGGGTTGGCGGCCAGCGTGGGACTGCCCGCGGTGATCTTCGTGCCAGCCGCTGCTCCCGAAGCCAAGATCGCACAATTGCTGACGTACGGGGCGCACGTGTTGCTGGTGCGCGGCAACTACGACAACGCCTTCGATCTGGCGGTGCAGGCTTCCGAACGCTATGGCTGGTACAACCGCAACACGGGCATGAACCCCTACACCGCAGAGGGCAAGAAGACAGTTGCCTATGAGATTGCCGAGCAACTCGGCTGGCAGGTTCCCGATGCGGTGGTGCTCAGCGTGGGCGATGGCAATATCATCAGCGGGGTGCACAAGGGCTTCAGCGATCTGCTGGCGCTGGGCTGGATCGATCGGATGCCGCGCCTCATCGGCGTGCAGGCGGACGGCAGCGCGGCCTGCTACCAGGTCTGGAAACGCGGGCAAGACCCGGCAACCATGACCCCGATTGAATCGCATACGGTGGCGGACAGCATCGCCGCCGACCTACCGCGCGACCGCGTGCGGGCGGTGCGGGCGGTGCGCGAGAGCAACGGCGCGTTTGTCTCTGTACCCGACGAAGCGATTCTGGAAGGGATTCCCGTCCTGGCCCGCCTGAGCGGGGTCTTTGCTGAGCCTGCGGCAGCGGCGGTCTATGCTGGGGCGCGGGCGGCATTGGCTGAAGGGCATTTGACCCCTGCAGACCGTGTGGTGTTGCTGGTGACCGGCAATGGTCTGAAGGACATCAGAAGCGCCATGCGCGTGGCGGGCAACGGCCATTCTGTCGCGCCCGATATTGAGGAAGTGGAGCGCGTGCGCCAGGTCTTGGGTCTGCCTACGTTTCGTCCGGTGTAGGGCGGGCATTGCTGTGAGTTGCTGGGACGTAGCGCCTCCCGTTACTGTGCCCCTTGCGGGACTGAACGATAGGGTGCAGCAGAGCGGGTATCTCCCATCAAGGGGGCGTGGTCGCGCCAACAGCGCTCAGTGGGTACAATGGAAACGAGTGCCGGGGTGTCTGCTCGCAGGAGGGACATGAGCACACGTCCAGTTATTTCGGTGGTAGCGCCGGTCTATAACGAAGAGCCGATCATTGATGAACTGTATCGTCGGCTGGCGGCGGTGTTGGACAGCACAGGCGAGCCGTGGGAACTGGTCATGGTTAATGACGGTAGTTACGACGGCTCGGCGGAGAAGATGCGCGCTCTGGTGGAGCGCGATCCGCGGGTGCGCGTGGTGAACTTTGCGCGCAACTTTGGTCACCAGAACGCTGTCACCGCGGGTCTGGATCATGCGCGTGGAGATGCGGTGGTGATCATTGATGCCGACCTGCAAGACCCGCCAGAGGTGATCCTGCAACTGCTGGAAAAATGGCGCGAGGGGTACCAGGTGGTCTATGCTGTGCGCTCGGAGCGACGCGGCGAGTCCTGGTTCAAGAAGTTCACGGCCAAGCTGTTCTATCGCCTCATCTACCGTATCACCGATGTGAATATCCCGGTGGATACGGGGGACTTCCGCCTGCTGGATCGCCAGGTGGTTGACGCGCTCAATGCCATGCGCGAGCACAATCGTTTCATCCGCGGCCTGACGAGCTGGATCGGTTTCCGGCAGACGGGCATCACCTATGTGCGCCAGGAGCGCTTTGCCGGACAGACCAAGTATCCTCTGCGCAAGATGATCCGCTTTGCGCTGGATGCGATCACGGGGTTCTCGTACTTTCCGTTGCAGGTGGCCATCTATGCCAGCCTGATCCTGGCCCTGCTCGCTGTCCTGGCCATTCCCGTCGTAGCTCTGCTGCGCCTGTCGGGCAGCAATATACAGTTCGAAGGCCAGGCGACCACACTGGTGGTTTTGCTGCTGGTCAGTTCGTTCCAGATGTTCTTCTTCTTCATTCTGGGGCAGTATGTCGCGCGTATCTATGACGAGGTGCGCCAGCGCCCACTCTATGTTGTGGCCGATATATGGGAGTGTCAGCCAGACAGCGCCGGCCCTGGGGGTACAGAGCAGATCGGGCAGAAGGTGGACTCTGCTGAGGTCGGCGAAACAGGGGAAAAATGATTGGTGAAAAAGGGGTGGATCGGTGACTGGGGAAGTGCGACCAGAGGGAAGTGGTGATATCGAGCGCGTGCAACAGTACAAACAGTTGGTTTTGGAATATGAGGCGCTCGATGAGGAAATAGACACTCTGCTGGCACAGCATGGGGGCGCAACCGAGAAAATGCCGGATGAGGCGTATCAGCGCTATCGTGAGCTGGCCAATCACCGCGACTATGTCTACAACCAGATGAAACGCCTGGAGCGTGAAATCTTCCCAGATGACGAAATGGGATGAAACGCGTCTGCGTACGCGACAGGAATAACGTACGACGGCAGATCAGGAGTTGCCGAATTGACTATTGAGTACCAACAGGAGAATTCAAAGTGGCAGAACGTAGACTGATCACTGGGCCGACCTTCGAAGAGATGCTCCATCCGCATCTCATTGATCCGGAGATTCGGGCCAAAGCTCACGAGGCGCGCACCAAAGATCCGCTCGCGCCGATCAACCTGTTCAATATCACCTGGCGGGACATCAACAACCGGATTCAATATGTGGTCTTGCCGCCTCAACTGACCGGTGTCGAGACGCCCATCGCCGTGTTGACCAGCACACACTTCCCCACCCGCAGTCACAAGGTGGGCGCGACGTATTCTGTGCTGATCGAGAAAGAACTTTTCGGCGATGTTGATCCCTGGAAGCATACGCTGATCTGGCCCTCGACGGGCAACTATGGCATCGGCGGGGCTTATGTGGCGGGGCGCATGGGGTGCAACAGCATTGTCATCCTGCCAGAGGAAATGAGCAAAGAGCGCTTCGAGATGATCGAGGCGTACGGGGCCAGAGTGATCAAGACTCCTGGCTGTGAGAGCAATGTCAAGGAAATCTATGACAAGGTCAAGGAGCTGATGGCTTCTGACCCCAACATGCGCAACATGAATCAGTTCGAGGTGATGGGGAACTACCGGTTCCACTACTACGTGACCGGCAACACCATCATCGATCTGGCTGCCGAGCTGGCAGAGCAGGGGATCGGCAGCGGCAAGGTGTCGGCGTTCGTGTCGGCGATGGGGAGCGCGGGGACGATCGCCGCGGGCGACCGGCTCAAGCAGCAGTGGCACGATCACAAGATCGTCGGCCTGGAGCCGATTCAGTGCCCGACGCTGGCGCTCAACGGTTACGGCGGGCACGACATCCAGGGTATCGGCGACAAGCACGTGACCTGGATTCACAACGTCAACAACATGGACGCCATCATGCTGATTGACGATCTGGAAACCAAACTGGCCCTGCAAATCTTCGCTGACGAAGGTGGCTTGAAGGCGCTGGTGGACTACTTCGGCATCCCGCAGGCCACGGTGGACTACCTGAAGACGCGGCTGGGTATCAGCAGCATCTGCAATATCTTCGGCGCGATCAAGACGGCCAAGTACTATCGCCTGGGCAAGAACGACCTGATTGTCACCGTGGCGACAGATGGGCTGGATCGCTATGGCAGCGTGATGGAAGCTATGCGCCGCGATTATGGCGTGGTGGACGAAACCGAGGCCATCGCGCGGGTGCGCAGCCTGTTCCACGGCCTGCGGACAGACTACATCTGGGAAGGCAATTGGGAGAACCGCGCCCGCTGGCACAACCTCAAGTATTACACGTGGGTCGAGCAGCAGGGCAAGACGGTGCAGGAACTCGACGCCCAGAAAGACCCCGCCTGGTGGGAGGCTGAACAGGCGCTGGTCAAGGAAATTGACGCCCGGCTGTTGGAATATCGCCGGACGGGGAGAATCTGATCGGGAGCGGCGATGTACCCCGAGGATCGCGTCCTGGTTGGCGTGATCAACCGCAAGCGCGATTTCGAGAAGCTGCAGGTTGAACACTGGTATCGCGTGCCACAGGGGCAGGCCGAACAGGGTGTTTATGCGGAGTACATCGCCTTCTTCTTCAGCCGCGCGTTTGGCGACCTGAACGGCGGCATTCACTACTATGCACGGCGCACGGGGATCGAGTTGGTTCGCCGCTGCGACCTGTTGCCGGAAGAACCAACTCATCCCCGCGCTCAGGCGCTCTACTACAAAGTCCAGGTGGGAGAACTGCGCCCCAAAAGCCCACCGATTCTCAACAGAGGACATCGGGCGATCAGCTTCATCTACACCACCTGGGATCGGTTCGTCGTTGCGCGCGACCTGGCTGATCTGTATTCAGAGGCCGACGGGTTCGTGGATCGTGGCTTCTATGCGCTGGATCACCAGAGTCTGCGGCGTGAACGTCTTCCAGGTCGCCGGATGGAGTAATGTACAACTTCGTTTGACTGTCGGGTAGCAGGCGATGCTTTGGCTGCTGCGCGGAACCGGACATGTTCTTGCCAACCGAGGCGATGCCAGGGGAGATGGCGCAGAAATATTGATTGCCTGGCCAGCAGTTGCCGGACAGGTTAGCTGGCACCTGAGATAGAGCTATCTGGAGTGAATGGAGCAATGAGTTTATTAATTCTGAATGGCACAGTCATTACCTGGGAGACGCCCAACCGCGTGATTGAAGCGGGAGCGGTGTACATTGAGGGCGACACCATCCGCGAAGTGGGTGACGCGCGCACGCTGGCCGAGCGCTATCCGCAGGCCGAACGCCTGGACGCGCGCGGTCAGTTGATCATGCCGGGCAACATTTGCGCGCACACACATTTCTACGGCGCTTACGCGCGCGGCATGGCGATCCCCGGCCCGGCTCCTAAAAACTTCCCGGAAATATTGCAACGGCTGTGGTGGCCGTTGGACAAGGCACTTGATGCGGAAGCGGTGCGTTTCAGCGCGCTGGTGTGTCTGATAGATGCCATCAAGCATGGTACCACGACGCTGATCGATCATCACGCCAGCCCGAATTGCATTGACGGCAGTCTGGACGTGATCGCCGACGCTGTCGAACAGACAGGGTTGCGCGCGGTGCTGTGTTACGAGGTCACCGACCGCGATGGGCCGGAGAAAGCGCAGGCGGGCATTGCCGAAAATGTGCGTTTTCTGCGTGCTGCGAAGTCGCGTCCGCTGGTAGCTGCGACCTTCGGCCTGCACGCCAGCCTGACGCTTTCTGACGAGACGTTGCGGGCGTGCGTCGAAGCTGCCAGCGGCCTGGACACGGGTTTTCACATTCACGTGGCCGAGCACGAAGCCGATGAAGAAGACAGCCTGCGCAAGTCGGGCAGGCGCGTGGTGGAGCGGCTGGATGGCTTGGGCATTCTGGGGCCTAAGACCATTGTGGCGCACGCGGTGCACGTTGATGCAGCAGAACGGGCGCTTCTCAGCCGTACCGGCACCTGGGTGTCGCATCAGCCGCGCTCGAACATGAACAACGCGGTGGGCGCGGCGGCTATTGACACGATGGCGCAGGAAGGGATCAACCTGGCGCTGGGTAACGATGGTTTCAGCAACAACATGTGGGCGGAGTGGAAAGCCGCGTACCTCCTGCAAAAGGTGGTACATCGCGATCCGCGACTGGCTCCGGGCGATCTGATCGCGCGCATCGCGACTGCCAACAATGCCCGGCTGGCATCGCTGTTCTTTCCCCAGAGGGTTGGCGAACTCACACCGGGTGCGGCTGCAGACATCATGCTGGTGGACTACAAGCCGTTCACGCCGCTGCACGCTGGCAACCTGCCCTGGCACATTCTGTTCGGTTTCGAGGCATCCATGGTGACGACGACCATTGTGGCGGGGCGGGTGCTAATGCGCGATCGACAGATGCTCACGCTCGACGAAGCGACCATTACCGCTGCCGCGCGTGATTATGCGCCGAAGGTCTGGGAGCGCTATAACTATTTTGTCCAACAGGTGCTTGCGCAATAAGGGAGGCTACTGCTTTGACCAACGATTCCAAGTTCCTGACGATTGCGGTGCTGGGGGGTACGGGCAAAGAGGGTTCCGGCCTGGTGTTGCGTTGGGCGCATCAGGGCTACCGGGTGTTGATCGGGTCGCGCGAGGCGGAGCGCGCCGCTGCCAAGGCTGATGAACTGAACGCCATTCTGGGCGCGTCGCTGATCCAGGGGATGAGCAACGAAGATGCTGCCGCCCAGGCCGATATTGTAGTGCTCAGCGTGCCCTATAGCGCTCACCAGGCAATTCTGGAGTCGGTGAAAGAGCAAGTACAGGGCAAGGTGCTGGTGGATGTCACAGTGCCGTTGCAGCCGCCCGACGTGCGCACTGTTCACGTGCCCGCCGGCAAGGCGGCCAGCCTGGAAGCACAGGCGCTGTTGGGCGATGGGGTGAAGGTGGTGGCGGCCTTCCAGAACGTGGGGGCCGCGCACCTGAAAGACCTGGAGCACAGCGTCGACTGTGACGTGCTGGTGTGCTCCGACGATGCCGAAGCCAAAGCCCACGTGATGCAACTCGTGGAGGCCATCCCTGGCATGCGGGCAATAGACGCTGGCCCGCTGGCCAATGCAGTGGCAGTCGAGGCCCTGACCCCGGTGTTGCTGTATATCAACAAACGCTACAAGGTCGCTGGGGCAGGCATTCGCATTACAGGCCTTGGCTGACGTGTCTATTTCAGGGCCTATCACGCAGGTGACGTTCGTCGGGTTGCCGGGCATTCCGCATGTGCAACCCGGCGATGATCTTGCTGCGTTGATCTGTACCAGCCTGGCGCGGGCACAGATTACCCTGCAGCTGGGCGATATCCTGGTGGTCACTTCCAAGCTGGTCTCGAAAGCTGAGGGGCGTTTTGTAGACCTGCGCACTGTGCAGCCGGGCGCGCGGGCATGCCGGGTGGCCGAAATCGTCCGCAAAGACCCGCGCATGGTTGAACTGATTCTGCGCGAGTCCACAGCGATCTCGCGGATGCGCCAGGATGTGCTGATCGTGCGGCATCGGCTGGGCTTCACCCTGGCCAATGCAGGCATTGATCATTCCAACGTGGGGCGCGAGGGCGAAGACTGGGTGTTACTCTTGCCCGAAGACCCCGACCGTTCGGCAGCGCTCCTTCGTCAACGGCTGGCGGAGCTAACCGGCGTCGCGCCGGGCGTGGTGATCAGCGATTCGCATGGTCGCCCTTTCCGCGTGGGTACGGTGGGCGTTGCGATCGGGCTGGCGGGCTTTCCCGCGGTGTGGGACAAGCGCGGGCAGCGCGATCTGTACGGGCGCGAGCTGCGCATTACCGTCACTGGCCTGGGCGACGAACTGGCGGCGGCGGCGGGTCTGATCACGGGGCAGGGGGACGAAGGATTGCCGGTGGTGCTGGTGCGCGGGTTGCGCGTACCCGTCGGTGAGGGCCGCGCTGCCGACCTGATTCGCCCGGAGGCGCTCGATCTCTACGCCGATCACCAGGAGCTGCCAGGCGGTTGAGAATGATGGAAGCCGCAGCAGTGCTACACCTGATCCGCAGCCGGCGATCCATTCGCCGCTATGAGGAGCGTCCTGTCCCTGCGGAAATACTGTGGGAACTGTTGGAAGCGGCGCGCTGGGCACCTTCGGCGCACAACCGGCAACCCTGGCGCTTCGCCGTGCTGGTGGATGCTCAGCGCAAGCGGACGTTGGCGGAAGCAATGGGCGAGCGTCTGCGGCGCGATCTGCTGGCCGATGGCCTGCCTGCCGGAGAGGTGGAGCGGCAGGTGACCCGTTCGGTGGCGCGGATCAGCCAGGCTCCGGCGGCCATTGTGGCGTTTCTGAGCATGGCGGATATGGATCAATATCCAGACGAGCGCCGACAGTTCCTGGAGCGCACGATGGCCGTACAGAGTGTGGCGCTGGCAGTGCAGAATATGCTCTTGTTGGCTCACGCACACGGACTGGGGGCGTGCTGGATGTGTGCGCCGCTGTTCTGCCCGGAGGTTGTACGGGGCGTGTTGAACGTGCCTGCGGACTGGGAAGCGCAGGCGTTGGTTACGCTAGGCTATCCGGCGGAGACACGGGTCAAGGAACGCTCTCCGCTGACCGATATGGTGCGGTGGTACTGATGAGCGCAAAGTCAGTAGTGGCCCTGGCCGGTGGCGTGGGCGGGGCCAAGTTGGTCTATGGGCTGGCACAGGCATTGCCCGCTGAGCAGTTGACTGTCATCGGCAACGTTGCCGACGATTTCGAGCTATACGGTCTGCACATTTCGCCCGACCTGGACACGGTCATGTACACCCTGGCGGGCATTGCCAACCCGGAGACGGGGTGGGGCCTGGCTGGCGATAGCTGGCAGATGCTCGACATGTTGGTGCGCTATGGCGAGGAAGGCTGGTTTCGGCTGGGCGACCGCGACATGGCCACACACTTGCTGCGCACGCACTGGCTGGCGCAGGGCGTTTCGCTGACCGAAGTGACGGCGCGATTGGCGTGTGCTTTGGGCGTGCGGCAGCGTTTGTTGCCTGTCACCGATGATCCGCTGGCAACGCTGGTGGATACGGTCGAATACGGCACGCTGGCTTTCCAGGAATACTTCGTGCGGCGGCGCTGGCAGCCTGTCGCGCGGCGGGTGTGGTTCGAAGGGGCAGAGACGGCGCGGACGACCCCGGCGGTCGCGCAGGCGCTGGCTGAGGCTGATCTAATCGTCATCTGCCCATCGAATCCGGTGCTATCCATTGCCCCGATTCTGGCCGTGCAAGGGGTGCGCGAGACGCTGCAACAGCGAGCCGGGCGCTGCGTAGCGGTCAGCCCGTTCATCGGGGGGCAGGCGATCAAGGGGCCGGCGGCCAAGCTAATGCCTGAACTGGGTCTGGACATCTCGGTAAGCGGGCTGTGGAACTTCTACGAGGGGCTGATAGATGGCCTGGTGATAGATGTGGCGGATACCTTCCAGATCGCGGGGGAGCACAAAGCGGTTCTGGCGACGTATACTTTGATGAAGACTGATGAGGATAAGGTACGTCTGGCGAAGGAAATCCTCGATTGGGTGGAGACTCTGTAGATGAGCGTTTGGGCGATTGTCCCTGTCAAACCCTTGAAGCAGGCCAAGAGCCGGCTGGCTGACCTTCTCTCGGCAGAGCAACGCGAGGCGCTGGCGATGGCGCTGCTGTTGCGCACGGTGCGTCTGTTGCTCCCGCTGCCTCAGATTCAAGGCGTGCTGGTGATCAGTCGCGACAGTCAGGCGCTGGCCATGGTGCGCGAGTTGGGGGCACAGACTGTGCAGGAGAGCGGTGCCCCCGAACTGAACAATGCCCTGCTGCGGGCTACACAGGCACTCAGGTTGTGGGGGGCAGAAGCAGCGCTGATTGTCCCGGCGGACATCCCTCTACTGGCGGCTGAAGACGTGGCGCAGGTGGTGGAGATGGGGCGCTTTGGCAACACAGTGGTGCTGGCTCCCGATCACAATGAACAGGGCACGAACCTGCTGCTGGTGCGTCCACCGGGTATCATCCCCTACGCCTTTGGCGAAGACAGCTTCCATCGGCACCAGTATTATGCTCACCAGGCTGGCGCAACGGTGATGGTTTACCACTCGGAGCGGGCAGGGCTTGATCTGGATACGGCGGCTGACCTGCTGCGCTATGGAGAGTTGGCAAAGGCGTTGGGAGAGCCTATCATAGAACCGGCGGCTCTGGGGACATTCCTGGCTGGAGAATCCCAGCCACGTTGACACAGAAGATGCTGAAAATAGCACTGACTGAGGAGATTTTCTGATGGTTGACCGAGTAGCTCTTTACTTGCAAGATGCTCACCCCCTGCGGGAAGCGATTGGCTACGTGCAGTACGCCGAAGAACGCGGCTTTGAGGCCGTCTGGCAGGCCGAAAGTCGCCTGGTGCGCGACGCCATCGTGCCCATGGCCGCTTATGCTGCGACAACTACGCGCATCAAGGTCGGTTCGGGGGTGATCAACAACTGGACGCGCAACGCGGCCCTCACGGCGGCGACCTTCCTCACCCTCGATGATCTCGCGCCCAACCGCATCATCCTGGGCATTGGCGCATGGTGGGATCCGCTGGCCAAGAACGTGGGCATCAACCGCACCAAGCCTTTGCTGGCGATGCGCGAGCACGTCACAGTGGTGCGCGATCTGCTGGCGATGAAGAATGTGACCTTTCACGGCGAATTTGTGCACGTGACCGGCATCGAGCTAGACATCGTGCACGGTCGCCGCGAGCCGCGCAACGTGCCCATCTACATTGGCGCGACTGGCCCCAAGATGATCACGCTGGCCGGAGAGATCGCCGACGGTGTGCTGCTCAACTACCTAGTTTCGCCCGCTTACAATGTGGCGGCCATGGATCATCTGGAGCAGGGAGCCAAACTCTCCGGACGTACAGTAGAGCAAATTGACCGGCCACAACTGGTGGTGTGCTCAGTAGACTATGATCGCAAGAAAGCGCTCGACGGGGCGCGCAAGCTGGTGACGCAATACCTGGGGCAGCAGCCGCACATCATGAAGGCCAGCGGCGTCAGTTCCGAACTGCTGGACGAGATTCATCAGGTGCTCACCTGGCCGGCGACCGAAGAGCAGATCGAGCGCGCCATGGAACTGGTGCCCGACGACGTGGTGCAACTCATCACGGCCTCTGGTACACCGGAGGAAGTGCGCGCCAAGGTGCGCGAGTATGTGGCGGCGGGCTGTACCTGTCCGGTGCTCTATCCGCTGGGCGACGACGTGCGCCTGATGATTGACACCTTCGCGCAGGGATATTCGCACTAGCCGGAATGGTTTGTCATGTCTCTGGCTGACGAGACACCTGCGCGGGAGCGCTTCGACCAGCAACCCAGCGCGCGCTGGTGTTTTGTATGCGGTGTTGAAAACCTGTGTGGGCTGCGCATCCGCTTCTTCAATGATGGATTTCAGCGGGTGTTGGCGCGGGTGACGCTGGACGAGCCGTACCAGAGCTACCCTGGCATGGCGCATGGTGGCATTCTGGCGACCATCCTGGACGAGACAATGGGACGGGCCTTGCTGGCGGACGAAGGCGCAGATGATGTCAGGCGGGCGCGCTTCATGTTCACTGCCCGCCTGGAAGTGCGCTTTCGCAGGCCGGTGCCCCTGGGTCAGGAATTCCAGGTGCGTGGGCGCGTAGATCAGGATCGCGGACGCACAGCGACGGTCAGCGGTGAGATTGTGCTGGCCGATGGTTCGGTGGCGGTAGAGGCCTCGGCTGTCCTGGTAGACATTCCGCAAGATCAGGTTGCGCAGATGCTCACCGCCGATGTTGGCTGGCAGGTATATCCAGTGCCGGAGGATGAGAGCAGTTGACGCGGGGAAGGGCGAACGGGGTTTCGCCCAGCCGACGAAAGGCCCCGCAAGGGCGGGCCAGTCACGAGATGCTCCTGGCGTGGCTGGCCCTTCTGTTCATGACTGGGCTGATGGTAGTGCTCTATGTGAGCGTCAGCCTGGCCGTCAGTCGCGATCCGCTGCTCCTGCCGCTCGATGATACGTACATCCATTTTCAGTATGCGCGGCAATGGGCAGGGGGCGAACCGCTGCGCTACTATCCAGGCGATCCGCCCAGTTCTGGCGCGACCAGTCTGATCTATCCAATATTGCTCGCTGTGGGTTACCGGCTGGGGTTCACTGGCTGGGCGCTATCCTATTGGGCGCTGGGGCTGGGGGCGCTGGCATTGGCGGGCGCTGTCTGGCTGGTCTACCTGCTGGGCCGGGCAAGCCCTCTGGTGCGCACGGACGAGGAGCATGGATACGCGCTGTTTATGGCGCTGACCTTTGCTATATCCGGGCCGTTCGTCTGGGCGGCGCTCAGCGGCATGGAGACATCGCTATTTCTATTCGCTGTGCTGCTCACCCTCTACGCAGCTTTGCGAGGATGGCGCAAGAGGGCGGTTGGCGCTGCCGTCGTGACCGTCCTGCTGCGCCCCGAAGGTGTCCTGGTGGCTGTGCTGGCGACGGCGATGCTCGCGACACATTATCCCTGGCGGCACTCTGGAAATGCGAGCAGGCGACAGGTAGTCTTGCTGGCACTGCCTGTGTGGGCGGCGCTGATTCAACCTCTGGTCAATTGGGCGGCGACGGGCACTGTTTCGTCGTCGGGCCTGCAAGCCAAGTCGCATCTTGCCAACAGTAGTATCCCGCCGCTGGAGCGGCTAAGCGCTACCCTCTCATTCTGGTGGCGTATGGTGCGCGAACTGTTCACCGGCTATAGCGCAGATTGGGGCGTGTTCACCTCTCCGCTGCTGGCCCCAACCGCTCTGGCGGCGTTGTTGGGTGGAAGCTGGCTGGCCTGGCGGCAACGGCGGGCCAATGGGGCCGTCTTGTTGCTGCTATGCGCATTGACTCTCACGGTGGCGGTGGCCACGCTGGATACCGCTTTCTGGCAGTTCAAGCGCTATCAACTTCCGATCATGGCGCTGTTCTATCCGGCAGCGGCGTGGACGACGGGCGCTCTTGGGCAGGCTCTGGCGCGCCGACCTGGCTGGCGGGGATGGCGCTGGGCGTTGCCCGTCCTGATCCTGCTTCCCTCTGCGGTGACTGGGCTGACGTTCGCCCGCTACTATGGTGAAAACGTGACCGTGGTGCGCGACCAACAGGTGCCCATGACGCGCTGGGTGCGCGATCGGTTGCCGTTGGCAACTGGCTCGCGCGTAGCGGCGCACGATGTCGGGCTGATGGGTTACTTTAGCGAGCACCCGCTATATGATGTGGTTGGGTTGACGTTACCTGGTCCGGCGTCGTCCTGGCGACAGGGGCCGGGCGCTATCTACGAGGCAATGGCGCACAGTCCGTATCGTCCTGCGGCTTTCGCCATCTATCCAGACGTGCAGGGCCTGCGCTATCTGCTCGAGGCTGGCGTCTTTGGGGCATTGCTGGCCGAGTTCCCGATCAGGTTGCCGGATCACAATGTGGCAGCGGCGGCGGAGTATCAGGGGGTCTATCTGGCCGACTGGTCTACGACACGCGCCGAAGAACAGGTGGCACAGACTTCCACCATGCAGGCGCTCTCTGAGTTCGAATTGGTGGACGTCGTGGATGTGGCGAATCTGGATAGCGAAAAGGCGCATGATTACCGCTGGTGGCAGGCGACGCAACCGCTTGGCTTTGTGACCGAGGTCTACACACACTACTACCATGCCTGCGGAGCGCCCGACACGTCGTTGTGTCGGGCTACTGATGGAGGGCGGGTGCTGACCGGCGGTGAAGAATTCACGCTGCGGACGCATCCTGGCGAAGACCTGTTGCTGGTGACGCGCGTGCACGGGCGAGACAGCGTGCCGCTGGCCGTCTATGTGAACGGCGAACTGATGGCGCGGCGGGTGCAACCGGGCGTGCCGGGACGCTGGCTGGAGATCGTCACTCTGGTGCCGGGTGAGAGGCTCTCCGGGGCACATACGCGCGTGCGCATTGTGGCCGACGTGGGCGAGACAGACGTCGCCTATCTACCGTATTACCATTGGGCGTTTCAGGGGCATTTCGCCATGCCCCCAGCGTCGGACGCGCCGCCTGTGGCCACCTTCGGTGATGGAGGAACAGTCCGTCTGCTTGAAGTCGCGCTGGAGTATGAGGCATCGCGTCCAGGGGCGGCAGGGCGGGTGACAGTGCAAGCGACCTGGCAAGGGCCAGCCGCAGATATTGGGGACGGAGTGGTCTTCGTACACCTGTATAATACAGATAACCTGGATACTGAACCTGTGGCCCAGGTGGTGTCCCGTCCGGGTGGCGGCGTATTGCCACCAGCCAACTGGTTGCCTGGCCCGCTCGTAGATCGTTATACTGTTCCCTTATCCGGGGGATTGGAGCCTGGCACTTACGCAATAGCGCTTGGTTTGTTCGACGCGCGGACTGGTGAGCGCTATCCTGTAGAAGGGCAGGGGGCGGGCACAGACCGCCGCCTGTTTATCGGCACGATAACTGTTGAGGAGACAGCGGAGTGAAAATTGAGTTTGTGCTGAACGGGCAACCGATGACGATGGAGGCTGCGCCCAACGAAAGCCTGCTGCGGGCGTTGCGGCGGCATGGCGTCTTCGGCGTCAAGTATGCCGACGACGACGGCCTGAGCGGGGCCGATGTGGTATTGTTGGACGGTGCGCCAGTCGTTTCGTCGCTACTGCTGGCGGCGCAGGTGGCCGGTCGCTCTGTAACGACGATCGAGGGGATCGGCGGAGCACAGGAGCGCGGCTGGCGCGGGTCGGAGCCGTTGCACCCCTTGCAGCAAGCCTTCATCGAGACGGGGGCGATTCAGTGCGGCTATTGCACACCGGCGATGATCCTGGCCGCCAAAGCGCTGTTAGATCGCAATCTCTCTCCCAGCGAAGGTGAGGTGCGCGAGGCGTTGGCGGGCGTATTGTGCCGCTGTACAGGCTATGTCAAGCCGGTAGAGGCGGTGTTGCGCGCGGCGGCCATATTGCGCGGTGAGGATGTGCTGCCCATCGGCCCGGAGCGGGCCATCCCCGTGCCCGCGGAGTTGTTCACCCGCCCTGATGACCCGCCTGTGAGAGACGCCCTGCCTCCGGAAGCTGTGGATGGACAACCGGGGACGCCGCAGGTCACGACGCGGGCGTTGCCAGTGATGCTGGTCGCGCCCGAAGTGGACACGTTGCAGCAGGTGGGTAAGCCCGTGCAGAAAGTGGACGCCCGCAAACTGGCGCAGGGCAAGCCCGCCTTCACCGACGATATCGAGTTCCGCGGAATGCTGGTGGGCAAGCTGCTGCTCAGTCCGCACGCGCACGCCATCATCAAGCGCATTGATGTCAGCAAGGCGCGCGCGTTGCCGGGAGTACGCGCTGTGCTCACCTACCAGGATTTGCCGCGCGTGCCGTACACGACTGCGGGACAGAGCGACCCGGAGCCTGGCCCGCACGACAACTACAGTCTGGATTACAAAGTGCGCTTTGTGGGCGATCGGGTGGCGGCGGTGGCGGCGGAGACGGAAGAGATCGCGCTCAAGGCGCTGTCGCTCATCGAGGTCGAGTATGAAATATTGCCCGCGGTGTTCGATCCGCGCGACAGCATGAAGGCAGGCGCACCGCTCCTGCACGACGAGCCGGAGAGCTGGCATATCGAGGATAAGGCGCGCAATCTGGCTGCGGTTATAGACTGGGAACTGGGCGACGTTGAAGCGGGCTTCGGACAGGCAGATCGTATCTTTGAGGCGATGTATTACAGTCCCAAGGTGCAGCAAACGCCGCTCGAACCGCACGTGGTCATCACCTGGTGGGACGAAGACGACCGCCTGGTGATCCGCACGAGCACGCAGGTGCCGTTCCATGTGCGCCGTATCCTTGCGCCAGTGCTGGGTCTGCCGGAAAAGCGCATTCGCGTGATCAAGCCGCGCATCGGCGGCGGCTTCGGCGTCAAGCAGGAAGTGTTGATCGAGGATATCTGCGCGCACCTGACCATCGTGACTGGTCAGCCGGTGCGCCTGGAATACACGCGCGAAGAGGAGTTCTACGCCAGCCGCTCGCGTCATCCGATGTATATCACGGTCAAGACGGGTGTCACGCGCGACGGGCGCATCGTGGCCAATCAGATGTACGTGCTCAGCGATACGGGGGCCTATGGCTCGCACGCGCTGACGGTGGCGGGCAATACGGGGCACAAGGCCATGTCGCTCTATAACGCGCCGAACATCAAGTTCACGGCGGATGTCGTCTACACCAATACTCCGCCCAGCGGGGCCTATCGGGGCTATGGCGTGCCGCAGGGGTTCTGGGCGGTCGAGCAGCATATGGAGTGGATCGCCCGCGAAATGGGGTGGGATCCGCTGGAATTCCGCCTGAAGAACGCGGTCAAGGCCGGCGACGAGTATCCCGCCAGCAAAGCCTGGAGCGAAGGCCGCGAGGCTGTGCCGGAGATCATTCAGTCCTGCGGGTTGCCGGAGTGTGTGGAGCAGGGGGCGCGCATGATTCGCTGGCATGAGCGCTTCAACAACCCGGACTGGCACCGTGTGCCGGGCAAGCCGCATTTGCGACGGGGCATTGGCGTGGCATTGGTCATGCAGGGCACGGCGATCCCTCGCCTGGACATGGGCGCGGCCAGCATCAAGATCAATGACGATGGCTCGTTCAACCTGCTGGTCGGCGCGACTGACCTGGGCACTGGCTCCGATACGGTGCTGACACAGATGGCGGCGGAGGTGCTCGGCTGTGCGCCGGAAGACTTCATCACCTATTCGTCAGATACCGACTTCACGCCGTTCGACAAAGGGGCTTATGCGTCGAGCACGACCTATGTCTCCGGGCGGGCGGTGGTGCTGGCGGCAGAGAAGGTCGCGACGCAGATGCGCGAAGTAGCCGCGCGCATGTTGAACAAGCAGGGTGATTTCCCGCCAGTGACCCCCGACGAGCTGGTGCTGCGCGACCGGGCTGTCCATGCGCCGGATGGCCGCAGCGTGAGCCATCGCGAGATCGCGCTCAACAGCCTACATCATGAAAAGCAGCATCAGATCATGGCGACGGCCAGTTATGTCAGCCCGGAATCGCCACCGCCTTTTGCTGCGCAGTTCGTGACTGTGACGCTAGACACGGAAACGGGCCAGTTCACGGTAGACGAGATGGTGATGGCAGTGGACGGGGGGGTGATCGTCAACCCGGTGACGGCCAGCGGGCAGATCGAGGGCGGCATGACGCAGGCGCTCGGCTACGGGCATTGTGAAGAAATGGCTTTCGATGAGAACGGGCGCATGATCAATCCGCGCTTCGGAGCGTACAAGATTTATCGGGCTGACGAAATGCCGCAGATGGGCGTCATTTTTGTCGAAACGTATGAACCGAGCGGGCCATTTGGGGCCAAGGCTGTGGCAGAGATTCCCCTGGACGGCGTTGGGCCAGCGCTGGCGAACGCGCTGTACGATGCGGCGGGCATCCGCCTGACGCATGGGCCGTTGTTGCCGGAGAAGGTCTGGCGAGCCTTACACGCCAGGATGTGATGGTACGAGTATGAGCGAAGAGCAAGCTGTCTTTGAAGCAGCGCTGACAGCACAGCGGGAAGGGCGTCCTGCAGCGCTGGCCATCGTGGTGGAAACCCAGGGGTCGGTGCCGCGTCAGGCTGGCAGCAAGATGCTGGTCTGGCCAGACGGGCAGATCGTGGGCACGGTCGGCGGCGGGCAGATGGAGGCGTTGGTCATCGCTGAAGCGCAACAGGCCCTGCGCGATGGTCGGTGTCGCCTGTTTACGTACAACCTGGCCGATCTCGAAGCGGGCGATCCGGGCGTGTGCGGCGGGACGGTGAAGGTCTACGTGGAGCCGCTGTTGCCCCTGCCCACGGTACTGGTGATCGGCTGCGGGCATGTGGGCAGAGCGGTCGCAGAACTTGCCAAGTGGCTGGGCTACCGTGTGATTGTCGCCGACGACCGCCCCGGTTACGCCACGCCGGAGCAGGTACCCGGCATGGATGGTTATGTCGAGGCTGCGGGAGACGAGCTGATCAACCGGGCTTCTGTCTCGGCTTCGACGTATGTGGTGGCGGTGACGCGCGGGTTGAGCGTAGACGAAACCTTGTTGCCCGCGCTGCTGAAGACGCCTGCACCCTATATTGGACTGATCGGCAGCCGCCGTCGCTGGGCGCTGACAGTGGAAACCTTGCAGGCGCAGGGGGTGTCGCAAGCCGATCTAGAGCGCGTCTATGCACCGATCGGGCTGTCCATTGGGGCGGAGACGCCCAAAGAGATCGCGGTAAGCATTCTGGCGGAGGTCATCCAGGTGCAGCGCGGTGGGAGTGGCGATCCCTTGCGCTGGTCTCCGCCCATGAAACAGGTCGTGCAGGGTGACCGGTGAACAGGAAGCTGTGAAGATTCTGGCTGTCAGCGATGTTGTGCAGCCGCAACTGCACAATGTGGATTATCTCCGGCAGGCCTACGGCGGGGTTGACGTCCTGGTCAGTTGTGGCGACCTGCCCATTCACTACCTGGACTTTCTGGGGACGACGCTCAGCGTGCCCTTGCTGTTTGTGCGCGGCAATCACGATACCAGTTATGCCGTTTCTCCACCGGGGGGGGATAACCTGCATCTGCGCTTTGTGCGCTATCACGGCTATCTGTTTGCCGGGCTGGAAGGCTCGATTGCCTACAACAAAGGGCCGGTGCAATACACCGATCAGGAAATGATGGCTAAAGTACTACGCCTGTTGCCGCGGATGATGATTCGTCGCCTACGGGCTGGCTACGGCGTGCACGTGCTGGTGGCGCACTCTCCGCCGCGGGGCATTCACGATCTGCCTGACGACTGGGCGCACCGTGGTTTCACAGCTTTTCGCACCCTGATCCGTCTGGGGCGGCCCATGTATTTGCTACACGGGCACGTGGATACGTGGGACAGACGCCGCACACGGCAAACTGTATACCTGGGCACTACGGTGCTCAACGTCAATCCTTATATGCTCATTGACATTGGTTGAGCGGGACGTATGGCCTTAGGCAATTGCCGGTGAGTGTGCTACTATAGCTTTTGGCAAGGCAGACAGGCAAAGGGACTGGTACATGTGGCAAAACTATTATAGCGTCACGTCTGTAGACGAAGCGCTTGAATTGCTGGCGCAGCATGGCGAACGGGCACGCATCGTAGCGGGCGCAACCGACCTGTTGCTGGAACTGGAACGCGGTCAGCGCCCCGGTGTGGATACACTGATTGACATCAGCCGCGTTTCGGGCCTGGATCATATCACGGTGCATGGCGACACGATTCAGCTTGGCCCGCTGGTTACTCACAACCATCTGGTCGCCAGCCCGGTAATCGTCGAGCGGGCGTTGCCGTTGGCCCAGGCAGCGTGGAGCGTAGGCGCGCCGCAGATTCGCAATCGGGGCACGGTGGCGGGGAATGTCATCACAGCCAGCCCGGCCAACGATACCATCACGCCCTTGTGGGCGTTGGGCGCGACGGTGACGCTGGCCTCAACGCGCGGCGAACGCACGCTTGATTTTCCCTCTTTTTACCAGGGGGTACGGCGGACGGCAATGGCCCCCGATGAGATGCTGACGGCGATCACGTTCCCGGCCCTGGCCCAGCACGAACGCGGCATCTTTCTCAAGCTGGGGTTGCGCAAAGCCCAGGCGATTTCTGTGGTCAATGCGGCGGTTGTGCTCGGTTTCGATGGTGAAGTGATTGTCAGCGCCGCGATCACGCTGGGCAGCGTGGCCCCGACCATTCTGCGCGTGCCGGTGGCTGAGCAATATCTCAAGGGCAAACGTCTGACCGACGAGGTGATCCGCGAAGCGGCGCGGCTGGCTGCCGCTGCTCCGACTCCTATTGACGACGTGCGCAGTGGAGCAGCCTATCGGACGGAAATGTGCCGGGTGTTGATAGCGCGGGCGTTGCGCGCCCTGCGCGATGGCACTGAGCGGGCTGGGTGGCCTCAAGACCCGGCCATGTTGTGGGGCGAGCACCGGGCGACGGTGCAGGAGCCGTTGCCAGCGCTGGTGCGGCACGAGGACGACCTGGGTGATACGATTGTCACTACAGTCAACGGGCGGCAATACTCGATCACTGGTGCTTCGAATAAGACGCTGCTGCGCTTCCTGCGCGAAGATGTGGGATTGACAGGCACCAAAGAAGGCTGTGCCGAGGGAGAATGCGGCGCGTGCACGGTGTTCCTGGACGGTGTAGCAGTGATGGCCTGCCTGGTGCCCGCTCCGCGCGCGCACGGAGCGCAAATTGTCACCGTCGAGGGGCTGGCGCAGGACGGCGTGCTGCATCCTATTCAGCAGGCATTTGTGGACACGGGAGCGGTGCAGTGCGGCTATTGCACACCCGGCTTCCTGATGGCTGGGGCGAAGTTGCTGGAAGAACATCCGCGCCCAACTCGCGAGCAGATTGAGCAGAGCATCACTGGTAACCTGTGCCGCTGCACCGGCTACTACAAGATCGTGCAGGCTTTCGAGCTGGCTGCTGAAGCCATGGCCGCAAAGAACAGAGTCTGATCCGGCGCAGGTGGAAGGAGAGGGACTGACATGACCCGGTATGCGCGTGCCAAGCAGCCGTCTCGTTCCCGGCGATGGGTGCCGATCATGGGCCTGTCGCTGGCGGTGGCGGTGGCGGTGTTTTCCTATTTCATCTCTTTTCCCCTCGTTGACTTTGGGCGGGAGCGCAGCGAGACCATTGATCAGTCCTACCACGACCTGCGTCAACGTATGGAGCGCTATAGCTGGTACAACAAGTATGAGAGATATCATGGCAACAACATAGTGGAAATACTGGTCGCTGCAGTACTATGGCTTATCATCATGGGTCTGGTGATGTTGACCGTCGGTATGGCTACCTACAACACCGACCCGGAACGAAAAGTGCTCAAACAGATGGGGCCATCGCCGGCGAACAAGAAAAAAGTGGCCAAGGAACTCAAGAAACAGCTCAAGGAACTCAAGCGCCAGGAACGTGAACTGAAAAGACAGCGCAAGTGAGGCTGTGTCGCTTGACCCGTTGGTGAAGAGTGCTTAAAAGGAGTGAAGGCTACCTGTGAGTGCCCAAGAGTTTGTGATTGGCCAGACGGTGCGGCGTCTGGATGCAGTGGGAAAAGTCACCGGCGAGACGCCCTTCCCCGGTGACATCAACCTGGAAGGGCAACTGTGGATGAAGATCCGTTTTTCGGATCGCGTCCATGCCCGTATCACATCCATTGACACCTCCAAAGCCGAAGCCCATCCCGGCGTGGTGGCTGTCCTGACAGCCAAGGACGTGCCGGTCAATGAGTATGGGTTGGGCATTCCCGATCAGCCGGTATTGTGTGGGCCAGGGAGCACCAAAGAGGGCGCCGACATTGTGCGCTGTATCAGCGACCAGGTGGCGCTGGTGGTCGCAGACACGGAAGAAGCCGCCGCGGAAGCTGTCCGTCTCATTGAGATCACCTATGAAGACCTGCCGATCGTGGACGATCCGCACCAGGCCATGCAAGAGGACGCGCCGCAGTTGCACCCTCATGCTCCCAACAACATCCTGACGCATTACCGCATTCGTCATGGAGACGTGGAGGCGGGTTGGGCACAGGCCGAGGTTATCGTCGAGGGGGAATACCGCACTGGTTTCCAGGAGCACGCTTACCTGCAACCCGAAGCGGGTCTGGGCTACATTGACGAAGAAGGGCGGGTCACGGTGATCGTAGCCGGTCAGTGGGTGCACAAAGACCGGCAGCAGATCGCCCATGCGCTCGATCTGCCCGAAGAGAGGGTGCGTGTCATCTACCCGGCCATAGGTGGGGCCTTCGGCGGTCGCGAAGATATGTCGGTCCAGATTGTGCTGGCGCTGGCGGCAATGAAGGTGGGCCGTCCGGTCAAGATCATTTGGAGCCGCGAGGAATCGATCATTGGGCATCACAAGCGTCACCCCATGACCATCCGTGCCAAATGGGGAGCGACCAGGGAAGGCAAGCTGGTCGCGGCGGAGGCGGTGATCATCGCGGATGCCGGAGCGTATGCCTATACGTCGCCCAAAGTGTTGGGCAATGCTCATCTGATGGTCTGTGGCCCCTATGAAATTCCCAACGCCAAGGTGGACTCGTACGCCGTCTACACCAACAATGTCCCCAGCGGGGCCTTTCGTGGTTTCGGCGGGCCGCAGGCGTGCTTTGCTGCTGAAAACCAGATGAACAAACTGGCCGAGGCGCTGGGGATGGACCTGGTGGAACTGCGCCTGAAAAATGTGCTGCGCGACGGCAGTATCGCCGTCGTGGGGACGCCTTTGCCGCCTGGGGTGACGCTGGATCGCGTGCTGGCGGAAGGGGCGCTCCAGAGCGGCTATTGGGAGCACACGGAAGACGGCTGGCGACGGTTGCCGCTGCAGCAGCCCACCGACCCGACCAGGCGGCGCGGGGTAGGCGTGGCAATGGGCTTCAAGAATGTCGGCTTCAGCTTCGGCGCGCCGGAGGAGAACTGGGCCACTGTTGAACTGTACGGTGAGACCGAGATCGAGCGAGTAGTAGTGCGCGAGGCGGGGGCAGATGTGGGGCAGGGCGCACATACTGCCTTTGTGCAGATGGCGGCGGAAGCGGTCGGCGTGCCGGTCGAGAAAGTGGAGTTGATCGGGCACGACACAGCGCATACCGGCAACTCCGGCAGCGCGTCTGCATCGCGTATGACGTTCATGGCGGGCAATGCCATCAAGGGCGCGGCCCAACTGGCGCTGGAGAAATGGCGCAACGAAGAACGCCCAGCCATCGCTACCTATCAGTACCGTGCGCCACGCACCACACCGTACGATCCCGAAACCGGACGGGCCGAGCCAAACTTCGCCTACGGTTATGTGGCTCAGTTCGCCGAGGTCGAGGTGGATGTGGAAACCGGTCAGATCGAGGTGGTGCGTGTTGTTTCAGCGCACGATGTGGGCAAGGCCATCAACCCTCAATTGATTGAGGGACAGGTCGAGGGCGCGGTTGTGCAAGCGCTGGGCTATGCCATCATGGAAAACCTGGTGACGGAACAGGGGCGCATCCTGAACCCCTATCTGTCTACCTATCTGATCCCCACTGTCTGGGATATTCCAAAGGAAACGAAGTCGGTCATCCTGGAATACGCTGATCCACGTGGTCCCTGGGGAGCGCGCGGAATGGCCGAGATGCCGTTCATCCCGTTGGCTCCGGCGATTACTGGCGCGCTGCACGACGCGACGGGCATCTGGTTCGAACAGATTCCACTCATTCCCGAACGAGTGGTCTTCAAACTGCGCGAGAAGGGGCTGGGTGTTATTTAGGGACGTTTCGGTCATCGTCCGGGGCGGGGGAGACCTGGCCTCTGGCGTCGTCTACCGGCTGGTGAAGGCGGGCTTTCCGGTTCTGGTGACTGAACTGGAGCGCCCGCTTGCCATCCGGCGAACGGTGGCCTTTGCTTCTGCGGTCTATGAGGGGCAGATTACCGTAGAGGGGATTACGGCACGCCTCGTCACCGGGCTGGAGGAGGCTGCTGCTCTATGGGCAGCGGGCGAAGTCCCGGTGCTGATTGATCCGGCTGGCGAAAGCATACGGGCGCTGCGCCCGGCGGTGGTGGTAGATGCCCGTCTGGCCAAGCGCAACCTGGGGACGACGCTGTCCGATGCCTCGCTGGTAATCGCCCTGGGGCCAGGATTTGTGGCGGGCACCGACTGTCACGCCGTGATCGAGACGAAGCGCGGTCATTTTCTGGGGCGCGTGATCTGGCAAGGGGCGGCGGAACCAGATACGGGACGGCCTGGCAGCGTGCAGGGGCATGAGGCGGATCGCGTGTTACGCGCCCCCTGTGACGGAGAGCTGATCGCGCTGGCGCAGATCGGGGACGCGGTGCACGAGGATCAGGTGTTGGCCACTGTCGCTGGCGAGCCAGTGCGCGCGCCGTTCGATGGTGTGTTGCGGGGGATGCTGCACCCGGCAGTGCCGGTGACCAGAGGGCTGAAGATCGGCGATGTAGACCCGCGCGGAGTGCGGGCACACTGTTTCACTATCTCCGAGAAATCGCTGGCGATAGGGGGCGGTGTGCTGGAAGCGATCCTCAGCGCGCCACAGCTAGCCGATGTACTGCGGCAGAGTCTGACTGATGGTGGCAAGAAATGAGCGAGGACGATGCTCTTGTGTGAGGCGCTGCGCATTCAGCGGGGCGATGTGGTGTCGTTCGTGGGGGCCGGCGGCAAGACGTCGGCTTTGTTTCGCCTGGCGGGGGAGTTGAAACGGGCGGGCTGGCGGGTGTTGGCCACCACGACCACGCGCGTGGCAAGTTACGAAGTTGCACAGGCCCCCAGCGCCATCGAGGTCACCGCATCACTGCCAGTCACACGCATTCGCGAACAACTGACCGAGTACGGTTTCGTCTTCCTCTATGCGGCGGGCGATGCGCAGCGACATAAGATCATCGGTCTGCCACTGCCGCAAATCGGCGATCTGATCGATCGCGTCAATTCCGATGTGCTGCTGATCGAAGCGGACGGCGCGCGCCGCCTGCCTTTCAAAGTGCCGCGCGACCATGAGCCGGTGATCCCTGCCGAAACCACACTGGTTGTGCCGGTTGCCGGTGCGGACGCGCTGGATCAGCCGCTCGACGAGGCGCATGTCTACAATGCGACGCGGCTTTGCGAACGCTACGGGTTTGTCGAGGGAGAACGTCTGCTGCCCGCCTGGATGGCAGTGGCGCTGCGCGATCCACAGCTTGGGCTGCGCGGCGTGCCAGATCACGCGCGCGTTTGCGTTCTGCTCAACAAAGTGCCCGCGAACGGTTACCTGTTGCGCCGCGCCCGCCGCGTGGCGCAGTTGACGTTGATCTCGCCACGCATCGAGGCGGTGGCCCTGGGAGCGATGCAGGCGTCTGGCGATCCGGTATGGGAATTGCAGCGGCGCGTGGCGGCGGTCGTGCTGGCGGCGGGTAGCTCGACACGCATGGGGCAACCGAAAGTGCTGTTGCCCTGGGAGCGGCGGCGGACGGTGATCGAGGCGGTCGTGGCGCGCCTGCTGGCGTTGCGGCTGTCCGACATCGTGGTGATCACCGGGCACCGTGCAGATGACGTGAGGCACGCTCTGGGCGATCTCCCTGTACGGACAGTCTTCAACCCCAACTATCAGCAGGGCGAGATGCTTTCCTCTCTGCAGACCGGGCTGCAGGCGCTCGGTCCGGAGGTCGCTGCATGCCTGGTGGTGATGGGCGATCAGCCGATGCTGAACATTCGCACCGTAGACCAGGTGCTGCTGGCCTACGCGCAAGGGAAAGGGGAGATTGTCGCGCCGGTTTTTGAAGGGCAGCGCGGCCACCCGGTGCTGTTCGATCGACGCTTCTGGCCGGAGTTGTTGGCTCTGCGCGAGGGAGCACCGCGCGACGTGATCCGCCACTATCCAGAGTACCTGCACCTGGTGCCTGCGCACGATGACAGCATCCTGCGCGATCTCGATACCCCCGAACAATACCGCCAGGAACGCCGCCGCGCTGGTCTGGAGTGAGCGAGGGTTATTGGGGCGAAGTTTCTACCGCCCCGCGCCGATGGGGGTTGGAGTGGGCGGCGGCTCGCTGATGTTGATGGTCACCTCGCACAGATGGCGCATGGTTTGCGTGGAGTCGAAGACGGTCAGGCGGAAGCGATATTGCCCTGTGGGAAAGTTGAAAGGGTAGAAGTCCCCTAGCGGCCCATCCACAACCGGCACCGTGTAGTCGCCGATCGGTGCGAACTCAGCGCCGGGAGTCGCCGGTTTGATCTCGAAGCGGTAGAAGGCAAAGTCGCTGGTGGTAGCCGTTCCCCAGAAGGTGGTGGTCTGGAAGATCAACTGACCATTGGCAGGGATCAGCAGCCAGGCATTTTCGCGCGGACAGCCGACGACCTCTGGCGCACCAGGGATTATCGTGCCAACAGGCGTAGCCGTTGGGACGGGCGTGGCGAAGATGGCCGGACCCTGAGCCTGGTTGTTTCCTGCCCCCAGCGAAATTGGCGGGTTGGGCGCGGGCGTGCTGGTCACAAAGCGGGTGGGGCGCGGCGGGGCGGCGTGCTGCGGATCGGTGCGCAGGTCGCGGATGGTGGGGGCCACCACATTGGCGATGGCCCACACTCCCACGAATATTTCAATGAGCAGTCCGCCGTAGGTAATGGCGCTGGCCTGGCGCACCAGGGCGTGCTCGCGCTCCAGCTTGAACTGCGCCATGGCCAGTTCGCGGCGGGCTTGCTGCAAGCGGTACGCCATCAGCAGGATGCCCGCCGCGCAAAGGATGTAGAGTCCGAAAGAAATGCGCTCGATGAAGAAGACGAGACTAGCCATGCTCCGGACGGTTCTCGATCTCCTCAGGGTCGAACGGCGGTAGCTGGCGCAGAGTGCCACGCAACAAGGCAGCCAGTCGCGGCACGATCTGCCGCCCAGCCCGTAAGACTTCCTCGTGACTAACCTCTTCGCGGGCTGCAGTGTCGTCAATCGAGAGATTGGTAATGCTGGAGATGCCAAGCACGCGCATTCCCGCGTGGTAGGCAACGATCGCTTCGGCGGCGGTGGACATGCCGACTGCATCTCCTCCCAGTGCCCGCAGCATACGCACCTCGGCGGGCGTTTCGAAAGAGGGGCCAGCCAGTGAGACGTACACTCCCTCGTGCAGCGTGATTCCCAATTCGCCAGCGACTCTGCGAGCGAGAATGCGCAGTTGAGGGCTGTAGGTGTGAGTGTGTATGGAGAACCGCGGCCCGAATAGGCCCTGGTTGGGGCCGCGCAGCGGGTTGTAACCGGCCATGCCTGCCAGGAAGATATGATCCTCGATGACCATCAGATCGCCCGCCTGGAAGGCACGATTCAGTCCCCCAGCGGCGTTGGTCAGGATAAGCGTGTCTATCCCCAGCAGACGCATCACCCGCACCGGCAAGGTGACCTGAGCCATGCTGTAGCCTTCGTAGAAGTGGATACGACCCTGCATCACCAGCACAGGTTGCCCTTCCAGCGTGCCTGCCACTAACTGACCTGCGTGGCCCTGCACGGTCGCGGCGGGCCAGTGTGGGATTTCCTGAAAGGGAATGCACACCGCATCCTGAATCTCTTCTACCAGTGGACCGAGGCCCGAACCGAGCACCAGGCCGACGGTGGGCTGAAGGCTCAGGCGAGCGCGAACGCTGGCAGCCGCTTCACGGTAGTGCGCTTCGGGTATCCAGTCTGTTGCTTGCATGAAATTCCTCGTTATGTGCGATTGGAAAAGCAGGTTGTCTTCGGCAGGCCATTGTAACACCGGAGCGATCCCTTGCCTACCGCTATGCTGCCCTCACAACAGCAGGCAGCAGTCGCCCAGGCTGTAAAAGCGATAGCGCTCGCGGATTGCTTCCTGGTAAGCGCGCAGAATGAGTTCGCGGCCTGCAAAGGCGCTCACCAGCATCAGCAATGTCGAACGCGGCAGGTGAAAATTGGTGAGCATGGCGTCTACGACGCGGAAGCGATAGCCGGGAACGATGTACAGGTCGGTGTCTTCGTCAATGGCAATGACCGGTCGCCAGGGGCAGATATCGTCGCGCAGCTTCTCCAATGTGCGCCGGACGCTGCCCGGATCGTTGGCGGGGGTGTCATAGGCGGCGGAGCGAATGGCGGCAGTCTCCAGGGTGCGCACGGCGGTCGTGCCAATGGCCACGATCCGGTTGCCGCGCAGCCGCGCATTGTTGATGATCTGCGCATCTTCTGGGGTCAGGATGGCGCGTTCTGTGTGCATCACATGGCGGGTGATGTCCTCTTCGCGCACCGGTGAAAACGTGTCCAGCCCAATGTGCAGCGTGCAATAGGCGATCTGCACGCCCTTCTGCTTGAGCGCGACCAGTGTCTCGCCGGTGAAGTGCAGGCCTGCTGTTGGCGCGGCTGCCGACCCGTCGTAGCGGGCAAAGACAGTCTGATAGCGGTCGGGATCGGCCAGCGGCGTGGTGATGTAGGGCGGCAGCGGTGTCTGCCCAATGGCGCGCAGATAGGGTTGAATTGGCTCGGAGAACTCGACGACGCGCTCATTCTGTTCGCGTTCCTCGATCACCGTGGCCTGGATGTTGACTGAGCCGTCTTCGCCCAGTTGCAGGCGCGTGCCGGGCCGAATGCGCTTGCCGCCCACGATGGCGAGCCAACGCCTGTCGTCGAGCGGGCGCAATAGCAGAATCTCCGCTACGCCGCCGGTGGGAATCTTGCGGGCGGGAATGCGGGCCGGTATGACGCGCGTCTGATTGAGCACGATCACGTCGCCTTCGTTGAGATAGGAGGGAAAGTCACGGAAGGCGCGGTGCTCGATCTCGCCTGAGGCGCGATGCACTACCAGCATCCGCGAGGCGTCGCGCGGCTCGATGGGCGTTTGCGCGATCAGTTCTGGTGGCAGCTCGTAGTCGAAGTCGGATAGATGCATGGTCGGTAAAGGTTTCCGTTCAGCGGTTGAGCAGGCGCAGGATGATGTTGAGCGCCAGCGAGAGCAAGATGCTGATCAACAACATGCTGACCAGCGGGAAATAGCAGGAGACATTTTCTCCTTCGATGCGAATGTCGCCGGGCAAGTGACCCAGGTATTTGAACAAGGGCACACGCGAGGCAACGATGAGCACGATGCCCAGCACAACCAGGCCCAAGCCAATGACCACGATCAGGCGTCCAAGCGCGTTCAGCTCCATGGTTGCCGCACGACAAAGCTGACTCAGAACAGCGGTTCCTGGCGGGGCGGGCGCTGATCATCTCTGTGGAGATGGCGGTAGGCCAGGGCAGTGGCGACTCGCCCGCGCGGCGTTCGCTCCAGGAAGCCCAGTTGGAGCAGGTAGGGTTCGCACACATCCATGATCGTGTCGGCTTCTTCACTGATAGACGCGGCGATGGTCTCCAGGCCCACCGGCCCGCCCCCATACTTATCAATAATGGTCAATAGCACACGCCGGTCAATGTCGTCAAGACCCAAAGGGTCAATTTCTAGCAGCTCCAGCGCCTCGACGGCTACCGCGCCGGTGATGACACCGTCTGCGCGCACCTCGGCAAAGTCGCGCACGCGCTTGAGCAGGCGGATGGCTACACGGGGCGTTCCTCGCGCTCGCCGGGCAATCTCATCAATACCATCTTCGTCAATGGTGACGCGCAACATGTCGGCGGCCCGCCGTACAATGGCTACCAGCGCCTCGATGTCATAGAAGTCTAGACGGAACACCGCGCCAAAGCGGGCGCGTAGCGGCGCAGTGAGCAGCGCCAGCCGCGTGGTCGCGCCGATGACGGTGAAACGCGGCAGGTGCAGGCGCACGTTCTTTGCCGCCGGGCCTTTGCCGATGACAATGTCGAGCGCGAAATCCTCCATGGCCGGGTAGAGCACTTCTTCGATGGCGCGGCCCAGCCGGTGAATCTCGTCAATGAAGAGGATGTCGCCTTCGCGCAGATGAGTCAGGATCGCGGCCAGGTCACCCGCTCGCTCGATGGACGGCCCCGCGGTGATGCGGATATTGACTTCCATCTCATTGCTGATCACGTGGGCGAAAGTCGTCTTGCCCAGGCCCGGCGGACCGTAGAACAGCACATGGTCGAGCGGTTCGCGGCGGGCCTTGGCGGCTTCGATCAAGATGCGCAGGTTCTCCACCACGCGGGCCTGTCCGGTCATCTCGTCCAGGCGGGTGGGGCGCAGAGCATTTTCCAGGCGTTCGTCGCTGTGCAGCTTTTTCTTGCCGCTAACGAGGCGTTCGGGTTCCGGCATGGCATCATTCCCAGGTGCAGATCGCCCGCTGAGTATACCCTCCCAACCGGTCGCGGTAAAGGCTTTGACAGGCGGCAACGCGCGGATACAATCAGCGTGGTACGTTCCGGAGGAGGCTTGGATGGCTGGTCATAACGTATTCGTGTCGGCGCACCCACTGGTCAAGCATAAGCTCACCCTGCTGCGTGATTTGCGCACCGAGCACAAGAAATTCCGCGAGTTGATCCGCGAGCTGGCGATGTTGCTGGGCTATGAGGCCATGGCCGACTTGCAGTTGGTGCAGCACGACGTGATCACTCCCCTGGGTAGCGCTGCGGGCTACAAGTTGCAGGAAGAAGTAGGGCTGGTGCCCATTTTGCGGGCTGGTCTGGGGATGGTAGATGGTATTCACGAAATGATCCCCGGCGCGCAAGTATGGCATCTGGGGTTCTATCGCGACGAGCGGACCTTGCGGCCTGTCGCGTATTACAACAAGCTGCCTGTTGAGCCGACCGTGCAGGTATGCCTGGTGCTCGATCCCATGCTGGCAACCGGGGGATCGGCAGTGGCGGCTATTGATGTGCTGAAAGCCTGGGGGGTGAGCCGCATCAAGTTTGTGGGGCTGATCGCCGCGCCAGAGGGGATCGAGGTGGTGTCCCGCGCGCATCCCGATGTGCCCCTGCACCTGGCGGCCATTGACGATCACCTGAACGAGCATGGTTTTATCGTGCCTGGCCTGGGCGATGCGGGTGACCGGCAGTTTGGCACAGCCTGATCAGCGCCGCACTACGGCCTTTCTGGGGGGAGCATGTCTGCCGACGATCTCGTATCGTTTGCGGTAGTTCTGGGGGTTTCTTTCGGCCTCTCCTTCGCTTTGACTCCGCTGGCGCGCTGGCTGGGCTTGCGCTGGGGCATTGTGGATGTGCCACGGGGCAGGCATCGTCACCCCTATGCGATCTCCAAATTCGGTGGCCTGGCGATGTATGCTGCCTTCATGGTGGCGGCCATCGTGGCGCAATTCCTGCCAGTGGTGCGCACGGACGACAAAGAGATCATCCGCCTGATCGGATTGCTGCTCGGCGGCACGTTTCTGTTCGTCTTCGGCCTGCTTGATGACCGCTACGAGTTCAGCGCGCTGCCACAATATGTGGCGCAGTTGCTGGCGGCAGCCATTGCTGTTTTGTTCCTGATCATCATCGAAGGATTCAATAATCCTCTCACTGGCCAGCGCACGCCGGAATGGCCCTACGTGGTTACGGTGACACTGACGCTGTTCTGGTTGGGTTTCATGATGAACACCGTCAACTGGCTGGATGGCCTGGACGGGCTGGCGGCGGGCGTGTGCGGCGTGGCGGCGCTGATGATCTTCATTCACGCGGCGTTTCGGCTGGATCAGGTCAGTGTCAGCCTGCTGGCGCTGGCACTGTTCGGCGCGACGCTGGGTTTTCTGCCCTACAACTTTCCGCCCGCGCGGATTTTCATGGGCACGAATGGCGCGCTGTTCCTGGGATATTCGATCGGCGTGCTGGGGATCATCGGCGGGGCCAAGATGGCGACGGTGCTGCTGGTGATGGGACTGCCGCTGCTGGATGTCGTCTGGCAGATCGTGCGGCGGGTGCGCGCCGGGCGCAGCCCGACTGAAGGCGACCGGGGCCATGTGCACTATCGCCTGCTCGACCTAGGCATTTCGCCCCGGCAGATCGTGCTGGGCTACTACGCATTCTGTACCCTATTCGGCGCGGTGGCGCTGGTGACAGCCAGCCGCCTTTATAAACTTATCGCACTGCTGGTGATGGGGGCGGTGATCGTGGGGGGATTCCTGGTGCTCAGCCGGCGCACCTCGGCAGAGGAATAGGCGCACCGGGACGAGTCAAGTTTCCTCATCGTAGAGGTCATCCAGAACGTCGTCTTCTTCCTCAAAGTCTTCGTAGATCGGTTCGTCTTCCGGCTCTTCCCTGTCTTCAGCGGGCTGCATGGGAGATAGGGGCCGACGCGGGGGCGGGCTATCCGATGCAAACGGGCTGGGGCGCTCAAGCCCAGTGCTCCGCCCCACTGGTTGTACCCTGTCTGGCCCAAGGGGGGTGATCGGTCTGTCGGCGGGCCGCGAACCGGGCAGGGGGGCCGCCGATGTGAGCGGTCTGGCGGGGGGAGCGCTGCGATCGGCAGTCAGTCCCGGTGTGAGCGGTTGGGAAGGCTGTTCCGCCGGGCGTCCGGCTGATGGTGAAGCAGTGGGTGCCGGAGCGCGGCGGGCCTGCTCGAAGGGCGAGGCGGGTGCGGATACAGCTTCTGGTCGGGCCGCGGGCGGCTTGGGCGCGGGGGCAGCGGGCGGCACAGGAGGCGTGCTCTCCTGACGGGCCGGTTGGCGACGCGGCGCAGGCCCTGCATCTCGTTCCGGGTTGGGCAAGGGGAGCGGCAGGTTGTAGATGGACGGCAGCGGTGCCCCCGGCGGGAGCGGATCGGCAGAGCCGGGTTGTCGTGTGCGCGGACGCGCTGCCTGGGGGCGATATTCGAAGTACCGACCCGTGATGCGCCCGGCGATGGCTTCCAGGATGGCAATGGCGATCATGGCCGGCACCTGCACCAGCAGCACCATCAGGAAGGCAGTGGCCACCAATTCAACGCCATGTGCCACAGGGCCGGTGAACGTCTGCAGCAGCACTTCACCTACGCCGATGAGCACCAGGAAGACCAGGATCGCCCCAAAGATTCCCAGCACCAACGGCCAGCCTTCGCGGTCGGCGGGGGTGGGCAACATGGCATTGCCGATGGCAAACATCAGATAGAGCCACAGATAGAAGTCGGGCGTGCTGCCCAGTTCGCGCAGGGCCGGAGCCAACCGGTTTGCGTCGCGTTGGAGTAAAGCGCTGAGCACTTCTTCCAGGTTGAGTATCTGGGTGCTGATCACCCACACCAGCGTCAGACCGACACCCAGGGGCGCAGCGCCAATAATGGCGCGTTCGAGCGGACGAGCGCGCTGAACAGTGATGAAGTTGAGGCGCAGAGTGCCGTTGTCCTGCGCCTCCGGCCAGGCGATCACGCGCCTGATGCGCACGTTCAGCGCTCCTGCCACCAGGTATTGTGTGAACTCGTGCACGAAGACGCCCGGTAGCAGCAACACGTAGTAAAGCGCGGTCGCGGTCTTTTTATTGTTGGTCAGCACCCAGCCCACACCGAAGAGATGGCGGTGCACCCATTTCTCTGCGTAGGTTAACAGGATGAGCACCCCCGCCAGCATCAGCCAGGGGGTGAGCAGGTTGCTGAGAGTCATGCCCAGACAGGCCCGACTAGCCCAACCCTTTCGCTTCGATCGCGATGCGCACCAATTCTACAAAAGAATCTTCCTGGAGCGAAGCCCCACCAACCAGCGCCCCGTCTATGTGTGGCTGGCTCATAAACTCGGCCATGTTGGCTGGCTTGACGCTGCCGCCATACTGGATGCGCATGGCCTCGGCGTGCGCCTGCCCGTAAAGTTCGGCCAGGGTCGCGCGGATGGAGCCGATGATGGCGTTGGCCTGTTCACCGGTGGCGCTTTTGCCGGTGCCGATGGCCCAGATCGGCTCGTAGGCGATGACGATGTTGCTGAGCGCATCAGCAGGGATGCCAGCGAAGGCAGCGCGAATCTGTCGGTCTACGAACTCTTTGGTCTGTCCAGCCTCGTTGATGGCCAGGCTTTCACCAACAGCAATGATGGGGTGAAGGCCATGTGCCAGCGCCGCCTTGACCTTCTTGTTGACCATTTCGTCGGTAACGCCCAGGTATTCGCGCGTCTCTGAGTGGCCGATGATGACATATTTGACCAGGCCGACGAGCATGGGCGCGGAAATCTGGCTGGTGTAGGCTCCTTCTTTCTCCCAGTGTACATCCTGAGCACCGACGTAAATGTCGGTGCCCGCCAGTGCCGCCTGGACGCCGGGGAGCGCCACGTAGGGCGGGCAGACAACGCGCTCGGCAGCTTTCAGATCGGCCAGCCGGTCTTTGATGGCGTTCACGAAGGCAACTGCCTCGGCTGGCGTCTTATACATCTTCCAGTTGCCCGCGATGATCGGTGTGCGCATGAGGATTCTTGTCTCCTGAGATATTTACCTGCAGTCCAGAAATAGCATCCGGCGGCACAACGTCCGCCGGATGAGAGGTGGAACAAAGGCTTAACGGTCGTTCAGAGCCACGACGCCGGGCAAGGCCTTGCCTTCCAGCAATTCCAGGCTGGCCCCGCCGCCCGTGGAAATGTGCGACATGCGATCGGCCAGGCCCGCCTGTGCCACGGCGGCTGCCGAATCGCCGCCGCCGATGATGGTGGTGGCGTTGGACTCGGCCAGAATCTGGGCTACCTGATAAGTGCCCTTGGCGAAGTTCTCCATTTCGAAGACGCCCATCGGGCCGTTCCAGACGACGGTCTGAGCGTCCTTGAGCACCTGCCGGAACAGTTCGACGGTGCTGGGGCCGATATCCAGGATGCGCCAGCCAGCGGGCACGCCGTCCGCCGCCTTGATGACGCGCGTATTGGCCGCGTTGTCGAAGGCGTCGGCGATCACCACCTCATCGGGCAGGACGAGCTTATCGCCGCCCTTGGTCATCAGCGCGCGGGCTGTGTCGAGCGCTTCGTCCTCGACCAGCGAGTCGCCAGTGGCCCAGCCCTTGGCCTTGAAGAAGGTGTTGGCCATGCCGCCGCCGATGAGCAGTCGGTCGCACTTGCCCAGCAGCGCCTCGATCACGCCGATCTTGTCGGAGACTTTGGCTCCGCCCAGGATGGCGACGAAGGGCCGCTTGGGGGATTCAATGGCGTTGGCCAGATATTCGAGTTCCTTTTCCATCAGGAAACCGGCCACAGCCGGCAGGAAGCGTGCGACACCCTCCGTGGACGAATGGGCGCGGTGCGCTGAGCCGAAGGCGTCGTTCACATAGACATCGCCCAGTTCGGCCATCTGTTTGGCGAGTTCCAGGTCATTCTTTTCTTCACCGGGATAGAAACGGGTGTTCTCCAGCAGCAACACACCACCCTGGGGCAGCGCTTTGGCGGCTTTCTTTGCCACGTCACCGACGCAGTCTTCAGCGAACGCCACCTCGACGCCCAACAGCTTGGCCAGCACAGGTGCGACAGGGCGCAGCGAGTACTTGGGATCGGGGCCGCCTTTGGGACGCCCCAGGTGCGACATCAGCGCGACGTAGCGTGGCTTCTGCTCCAGAATGTACTGCAGGGTGGGCACAGCGGCGCGGACGCGCGTGTCGTCGGTGACCACGCCGTCTTTGATGGGCACATTGAAGTCCACGCGAACCAACACACGCTTGCCTGTCAGGTCAATATCGCGGATGGTTTTCTTGTTCATGGTGACTCACTCCCATTGGGCAAGAACAGGGGGCAGGGCACAGTGGCCCATGCCCCCTCTGGACTCGTAGGCAGAACGCAAGCGTCCGGTTTAGAGCTTGTCGGCCATCAACTTGCACAGGTCTGCCGTGCGGACTGAGTAACCCCACTCGTTATCGTACCAGGCCATGACCTTGACCGTCGTGCCCTGGAAAGCGCTGGTGAAGCCGGCATCCACGATGCTGGAGCGGTCGTCACCCTTGAAGTCGATGGACACCAGTGGCTCTTCCTCGAAGCCGAGGATGCCTTTCATGGGGCCTTCCGCCGCAGCCTTGAAGGCGGCATGCAGTTGCTCGGTCGTCACTTCCTTCTCGACTTCGGCCACAAAGTCTACCAGCGAGACAGTCGAGGTGGGCACACGCACTGCCACACCGTCGAACTTGCCCTTGAGGTCGGGGATAACGAGCGCGACCGCGCGGGCTGCGCCAGTGGTGGTGGGGATCATGCTCATAGCAGCGGCGCGGGCGCGGCGCAGGTCCTTGTGGGGCAGGTCGAGGATGCGCTGATCGTTGGTGTAGGCGTGAATGGTGGTCATCAGACCGCGCTTGATCACGAAGTTGTCGTGCACGACCTTGGCCGCCGGAGCCAGGCAGTTGGTGGTGCAGGAGGCGTTGGACACGATATGATGCTGGGCCGGATCGTACATGGCATCATTCACGCCGATGACCACGGTCAGGTCAATCGCGCCCTTGGCCGGAGCGGTGATGATCACCTTCTTGGCACCCGCGTCGAGGTGCGGCTGGCACTTTTCGCGGCTGGTGAACACACCGGTGCCCTCGACCACGATGTCCACACCCAGGTCACCCCAGGGCAGCTTGGCTGGTTCTTTTTCGTTGAAGGCCTTGATCAGCTTGCCGTTGACAACCAGACCGTTGTCGGCCACTTCCACCGTGCCGGGGAACCGACCGTAGTTCGAGTCGTACTTGAGCAGGTGGGCCATGGTGGGCAGGTCGCCCAGGTCGTTGAAGGCCACGACCTCCAGATCGTCCGGGTATTTCTCCAGGATAGCCTTGAGCACCTGGCGACCAATACGACCGAAGCCGTTGATACCTACGCGAACAGTCATGGTACTCTCCTTATGGTATGCGTGACACGAACTGATGAGTTGCCCGCGAGGCGGGCTGACGGATTGCTCCTTACTCAGCCAGATGGCGGCAGGGCCGCCTGGCCGTTTGGTGAAGACGCTGCCTGGACGGTCGAGTTGTAGAGCGCAAGCAACGTCTTTGCCAGCTTTTCCGGATCATGTCGCCAGGGACGCTCGCTGTCGGTCAAGTCGGCCAGATGCAGTTGATAGCGCCGCAGCGCTTTGTCAGCCGGGGATGAGGGCAACACGTAGCGCGTGTTGGGGCCAGCGTTCTTGCTGGGGAAGCTGTTGTTGGCCAGGACAATGTCGAACAGCCCCTGACCGACATGCTTCTCCAGCGCCAACACATGGTCGGCCACGGTATAACCATCTGTCTCACCCGGTTGCGTGGCGACATTGCACACATAGATTGTTAAGGCTGCGCTGGCCCGAATGGCTTCAGTGATGCTGTGGACCAGCAGAGTGGGCAACAGGCTGGTGTACAGACTGCCCGGCCCGATGACGATCAGATCGGCGGCCAGGATGGCCCGGATCGCGGCAGGGAATGCTCGCACATGATCGGGCACCAGGAAGACGCGCTCGATCTGCCCGCCTGCCTGCGGGATTTGCGATTCACCCACCACGCGGCGGGTGCTGCTTTCACCGGGAACGCGCACTTCGGCCACCAGGGTCACGCCTTCGTGCGGCGTGGCAGGCAAGACCTGTCCCTCAATGGCCAGCACGCGCCCCGTTTCCACCACCGCGCGGTCCATTCCACCGGTGATGTCGGCCAGGGCGGTCAGGAACAGATTGCCCAGGCTGTGCCCTTCCAGCCCGCCATTGGCAAAGCGGTACTGGAACAACTGGGTCATCAGGTCTTCGTCGTCGGCCAGCGCCGCGATATTGCTGCGCAAATCACCTGGCGGGGGCACGCCCAGTTCCCGGCGCAGCCTGCCCGAACTGCCACCATCATCGGCCATGGTCACGATGGCGGTCAGGTTTCCTGTGTAGACTTTCATGCCGCGCAGGACACTTGGCAGACCGGTGCCGCCACCAATGGCGACGACTTTCAAGCCGCGCTGCCGCCGGTTGTGCGCGACCATGGCATCAATCAGTGACGCATGGCGTCGGTCGGCGAAGGGCGCGAGGAAGGAGCGGTTCAGCTGCAAGATGGCGATTATTGTTGCGCCAAGCCCGACAACCGCTGCCACCAGGACACGCGCCCACGCTGGTAGGAAACGCAGGGTGAGGATATACAGCCCTTCGGGCAGAGCTTCGGTGCGGTAGAGAGTCACGATAACCTGCGCCAGCCCTACCGCCAACACCGTGATGCCGAAGAACAACAACGCCAACCATCGCTTGACGCGCAAGCCCGGTGTCAGCCATTTGAGCACGGCATGGCGCATCTGCCGCTGGTAGCCCTTCACCCTACGTACTCCGGCATAATCCGGCAGTCCTGGACCTGACGATCCGGCGGCAGATTGTAGCCAGCCATGCCGATTTTCACAATATCATTGCGCATACGTTTTGCCGTCAACGATCACTTTGCCGGGCGGCGCTGTCGTGTTACAACTAGAGCCTGATGGCTGGACGCAAACCTGAGAAATGAGGATGCGACATGGCGAACTTCGATCTGATGCGCCGCCTGGCGCTTGAAGAAGGTGGCAAGATTCTGCTGTTGGTGATGGATGGCTTGGGCGGGCTGCCGCGCGAAGTGGGCGGTCCAACCGAGCTGGAAGCCGCGCATACTCCCAATCTCGACCGACTGGCCCGCGAGGGGTCGGTGGGGCTGAGCATCCCGGTGGCGCGCGGCATTGCCCCCGGTAGTGGCCCGGCGCACCTGGCCTTGTTCGGCTATGACCCGCTTGTGTATGAGATCGGGCGCGGCGTGCTAGAAGCGACGGGCATTGGCCTGGAAGTGAAACCAGGCGATGTGGCGATCCGCGGCAACTTCTGCACGGTGGACGAGAACGGCCTGATCACCGACCGGCGCGCTGGGCGTATCTCAACCGAGGAAGGGGCGAAGCGCGTCGCTTTGCTGAAAGACATTCAGATTCCCGGCGTGCAGGTATCCATCGAGATCGCCAAGGAATACCGCTTTGCGATGGTGTTGCACGGCGAAGGGCTGCATGGCGCGATCGCCGACACGGACCCGCAGGCGACAGGAGTCGCCCCCCTGCCTGCACGGGCACTCGAACCTGCCGCCGAGAAGACAGCCGCGCTGGTCGATCAATGGCTGGAAGAGGCGCGCAAGCGGCTGAAGGGCCAGGAACCGGCCAACATGTGTACACTGCGCGGCTTCGCCATGGAACCCGGTCTGCCCAAGTACCGCGATGTGTATAAGTTGAAGGCGGCCTGCGTGGCGGTTTATCCCATGTACAAAGGCGTGGCCAGCCTGGTGGGCATGGATGTGATCGAAACCACGGCACACGACACCACGCAGGATCAGTTCAACAAAGTGGCGCAGATCTGGGATCAGTATGATTTCGTCTTCTGCCACATCAAGTACACCGACAGCCGTGGCGAGGACGGTGATTTCGACGCCAAAGTGAAGGTCATCGAGGGGGTGGACGCGGCCCTGCCTACCCTGCTCGACCTCAAGCCCGATGTGCTCATCGTTACCGGCGATCACTCGACTCCGGCCACCTATCGCGCTCATTCCTGGCACCCGGTACCGACGCTGTTGTGGGCACCGGCCACGCATATGCCCGACCGCGCGCAGGCGTTCGGCGAGCGCGAGTGTATGGCGGGCGCGCTGGGTCAGTTCCCGGCTACCGATCTGATGCCGCTGGCACTGGCCCATGCCAAGCGCCTGCAGAAATTCGGCGCATAACGGACGTTGCAGCGACCATGTCACGGGGCGGCGAGGGGATCAGGCCGCCCCGTTCGTTTTAACGCTGCGGGTTGCTCGTCGTTCCAGAGCGTGGGCGCAGTAAAGGATGAGCAGGCTGCTGAGAAGGCTCAGAAAACCAACACTCAGAGCGGCGTCGAACCAGAACTGCTGAGGGAACAACCGGATCAGGGTGTCACTGGTGCTGAAAATCCACGTGTCTCCTTCGAAGAACAGCGCGTGGAAGTTGTCGAAGAAGAATTGCCAGCTCACCAGCGCCAGCACCAACAATCCTACGATGATGAAGATGGTCAGCAGCGCCCCATCGGCGAGCGCACGCCACAACTGATGGCGGGTTGGACGGCGGGCCAGTAACAGGACGCTGAGGGTCAGAATGGCGGCCAGTGTGGCCAGCGTTTGAAACGCGGCGTGCGTCACTTCCTTGACATCTTCCATGTGCTGTAGTTCTCTGGCGTTGAATAGGGGCTGACCATTTGGGAAAGTCAGTCTTTCCAGATAGCTGATGTCCGCGTCATTGTGCAGATAGCGCACGGCATAGGGGGCGTAGCGTAGTCGGTCGTCACGGGTGAAGCCGAAGCGGTCAGCGGGAAAGCCGGGGCGATGGTATTCGAGCTGCAGAAACACTTCGGTCATCACCAAGCGGACGCTGCCTAGCACCAGCACAGGCGGCAGGGTGAGCACTACGATCGCCCGCAGGGTGCGGACCAGCCACGAGGGTTCTGAGTGCGCGACAGGTTTATTGTCAGAAAGCGGTGCGGGGTTAGTCGGCATGGACTGCTCCGTAGCGCTCATTGTGCCAGCTCATTGATCCCGCCCTTCAGCAGGAATTCGACAACCATGCGATCCACCAGCAGCTCTACCGGCGCGCGATCATCGGTGAAACGAGGGCCGGAAGCGACTGAAGGCACCAGTGCATTCCAGGCATCGGCTAGTACTTCGCGCAGGAGGGGGGGAGTATCCGGCGGAAGCGCGCCGATGTTGGCGATCAGGTTCTCCGGTGAGGTTGGCTGCACGGTGGCGATCAGGATCGAATTGTAGGCATCCGGCACGTCCAGCGTGTGCACGCTGGGGAACACGTCGAGCAGCGTGCGGGTCATGGCTTCCACCAGCCGGCGATCCGTGCTCGTGCGCCCCACGTTGATCGCCAGCACGCCGTCAGAGGCCAGATGGTCGCGCACTTCGCGAAAGAACTCGACGGTCGTCAGGTGCCAGGGGACGTAGGGCACGCGGTAGGCGTCTACACCGATCATCGTGTAGTCATTGTCCAGGCGACTCAGCCCGAAGCGCCCATCTTCTACTATGATGTTGAGGTTGGGCATGGTCATGTCCATATAGCGGCGGCCCGCCTGGATAATGCCAGGGTCAATCTCGATGCCGTCCATGGGCAAGCCCGGATAGACAGCCTGATGCTGCCGGGCAATTGTCCCCGCTGCCAGCCCGATGATCGCGATGCGTTGTACGCGCTCTGGCCCGAAGGGCGGCGCATTGAAATAGGGCGCGGCCAGGAAGAAACCCCAGGTGCGCCGGAAGTAAATTTGGGTGGGATGCCACTGCGAGTGAATGCCCTGGCCTTCGTTGAGCAACAGATAACGGTATCCCTCGTTGTCTTCCACAACCTGAATCAGGTTGTAGGCGGACTCGTCTTCGTAGAGCAGGGTCATGTCGGATGGCGGGGGGCGCAAGGGGCCGCGCAGGGCGATGATCGCCAGGAGCGATAGCAGCAAGGGCATCCACAGCAACCTGAGGGCTGCTCGCCGACTCTGACTGGCGACTCCCAGCAGTCCGACTGCCATCAGCAGGCCCGCGAATGTCAGGAAGGTGCGGGTCGTGCCGATTTCTGGGATGAGCCACAGCACGGGTGTGAAGTTGCCGATGATACTGCCCAGGGTAGAGATGGCGTACATCTGCCCGGCGGTGCGTCCGGAGTCGGCGACCGAGGTCAGCGCCAGTCGCAGTGCAAACGGGGAGATGAAGCCGAGTAGTGTCACCGGCACGGCGAACAGCACCAGCACGCTGAGGAAAGAACCGACGGTCACCGCTGCGTCGAAGTCCTGGACGGCCTGTGCGGCCAGGCGCAAGATGGGGCGGGCGATCAACGGGATCAGGCCGGAGAAGAACGCCGCCCAGGTGAGCAGGGTGTAGAACATAAGCGGTGTAGGCCAGCGGTCGGCGACGCGCCCGCCGATGAAATAACCGGCGGTCAGGTAGATCAGGATCAGACCGATGATGTTGGCCCAGACAATGTTGCTGGTGCCGAACACACTACCCAGCAGCCGCGACGCGGAAATCTCGACGGCCAGCGTGGTCATGCCACCGGTGAGGACGGCCACGTAGAGCAGGCGGCGCTGTCGGGGTATCTGGACAGTCTGCTGGCTCACAGAAGTGTTCTCCTGAGGTGTTTAGTTCAAAGGTCTATACCGTCCCACGCGATAGCTGAGAGCGGAGGTGAGGTCATCATCCTGACGGATGATATACACGGTCAGACCGGCTGCTTCGGCCATCTGTTGCAGGTACGGCAGCCGTGAAAATGGCGCACCAAAGCTGTGTGCATCGAGCAGCACTGCGATCACGCGCATTCCCCGCCGCACCAGGGTATGCGCTTCCGCAATCCAGCGCTCGTGCTGCGCGGCAGTGATCAGTACCACCGTTGTGCCCCGTCCCAGATGCGTCGCTTCCAGCGAAAGCATCTGGTCGAGTGAGAATTCACTTTCGCTGTGGACGGTCGCCAGGATTTCCAGGATACGGGTGAGCTGCCGTGGGCCACGGTCGGGCTGCACGATCTCGCGTCGTGGAGCGTAAGTGACAAAGCCCAACGCCCGACCCTTGTTGACAAAATACTGGGCCAGCGAAGCCGCGATAGTTACGCCGTACTCTTCAGTGGAAGGGGGCAGGTGTGGTGGGACAATCGGCAGATAGCTGTTGGCATAGGCCGGGACGCGCTCGACCAGGCTGCCCGCCGACAGATCGAGAAAGAGCCACACGTCGGCCAAAGGGTCAAGCTCGAATTCTTTCACCATCACCTGCTCGCGGCGGGCGGTACTGCGCCAGTGAATGCGGTTGTAGCTGTCGCCGGGCTGATATTCCCGTACACCGGCGGCATTGGTGGTGACCACATGGGTACGGCGGCGCACCGCCTCTCCGCCGGAGAGCGGACCGACCGGAGCGGCGAAACCGTGCACTGGCACCGTGAGTGGATAGACGATGATCGTCGAACTGGCGGGAAAGCGGCGCACGTACTGGAACAGCCCGAACGGATCGCCGCTGACAAGAGTCATGGGGCCTAGCGTGAACTCGCCGCGCCGGGTGCAGAGCGTGCGCACGTCCCAGCGATAGCCCTTGCGCGGCCACAACAGCGGCACCACATGGCTGGCATTGTGGCCCGGCAGGGTGGAGTGATCGCGTACTTCCACCCACAGCTTGGGCAGCAGCGCTGTATTGCGCACGTGAAACGTCTCGTCAAGCGGTTGCCCTACCTGTGCCCGCCGCGCCAGCGTGTAGCGGGAGATTGTCAGCCAGTTGACCGTCGTCCACGACCAGAGGAAAGCGCCGATCAGCACCGCACCCAAGGCGTAGGCCAGGGTGAAGAAGAAAGCCCGCCCGCTGAGCGCTCCCGCCACCAGACAGAAGATGATCAGCGAGTAAAAGGCGTTGCGGCGGTTCGGCATGGATACCTTTCAGGTGACGCTAGTAGCGAGCGCCAACAGTAGCACCGGGTACCGGCACTGCAGCGAGCAGACTGTGCACAATGCTGCTGGCCGAGATGTTCTTAATGCGCGCGTTGGGGCCGACGATGATGCGATGAGCCAGGGTCGGCTCGGCGAGGGCTTTGATGTCGTCGGGGATGACATAGTCGCGCCCAACCACGGCGGCGCGCGCCTGAGCAGCGCGATAGAGCGCCAGCGCGCCGCGAGGACTGGCTCCCAGATATACGTCGGGGTGCTGGCGCGTCATTGTTACCAGGTTGACGATGTAGCTCTTGATGTCGTAGTTCAGATATACGTCGCGTACAGCGCGTTGCGCTGCGAGTAGTTCGTCTACGCTCACGACCTGCGTCAGCCCGATCAGGGGATGCTGGTATTGCTGCGAATCCAGCATGGCGATCTCTTCCTGGGGAGTGGGATAGCCCAGCCGGATGCGCAACATGAAGCGATCCAGTTGGGCTTCTGGCAGGGGGAAGGTGCCCTCATACTCGATGGGATTCTGCGTGGCGATGACCAGAAATGGCTCTTCGAGCGCGTAGGTGTGCCCGTCTACGGTGATTTGCCGTTCCTCCATGGCTTCCAGCAAGGCAGCCTGAGTCTTGGGCGTGGCGCGGTTGATCTCGTCGGTGAGCACGATCTGCGACATGATCGGGCCGGGACGGAATTCGAATTCGCGCGTTTGCTGGTTGAAGACCGACACGCCCGTGACATCCGACGGCAGCATGTCGGGCGTGAACTGAATGCGGCTGAAGGAGGCACCGATGGAACGGGCCAACGCCCGCGCCAGCATCGTCTTGCCGACACCGGGCACATCTTCGATCAGAATGTGTCCCTGGCACAGCAGTCCCAGCACAGTCAGGCGGATCTCGTTGCGCTTGCCGATGATCACCTGGGACACATTGTCAATGATGCGCTCGGCAACACTCTGCACGATATTCATCAAAGCCGGCCTTTATCCAGTAATGGGCGGAAACTGCGCAGATTATAGCGCAGCCCAGAATGGCCAGAAAAAACGGTTGCCCTGCGCCTTCATGTCGGTTGAGCGCTGCAGACCTGGCGATGTGCCGAGAAATCTTCCCAGGCGCGCTGGACGTAGCCAGTGATGGCCTGCCGGAAGACCGCCGAGTCGAAGCGCATGGCATGAGCGCGAATAGTGGGAGGGTCGTAGGCATCGGGGTCGAAGTGCTGCAGGACGGCGGCGAGAGCCTCGACACTCTGCTCTGTGAAGAATTCGCCGGTGCGCCCAGGGATTACCGTATCCAATGCGCCGCCACTGCGGAAGGCGATCACCGGTCGCCCGGCGGCCTGGGCCTGCACGGGTACGATGCCGAAGTCCTCCAGGCCGGGGAAGATCAGCGCCCGGCAACGCGCCAGCAGATCGGGTAGCTGCTCGTCTGGCACGAAGCCCAAGAAATGCACGGTCGGTCCGGCCAGACTCTCCAGGCGCTCGCGGTCGCGTCCTTTGCCGGCGACTAGCAGAGGTAGGCCTAGCCTGGTACAGGCTTCGACGGCGAGATCAATGCGTTTGTACGGCACCAGACGGGAAACGACCAGAAAGTAGTCATCGGGGTATTGGGCGATGGAAAAACGGTCGGCGACTTCCACTGGCGGGTAGATCACGACGGACTCACGGCGATAATAGCGGCGGATGCGCTCCTGAATCTCGGTACTGATGGCAACCAGGTGATGGACACGCTGGGCAGCGGCGAAGTCCCAGCGGCGATAGAGGCGCGCCACAATCCGCGCGGCGAGGCGCACGGCCTTGCCGAAATTCTCGCGGGCCAGGTAATCATCAAGATTCCAGATATAGCGGGTGGGAGCCAGGCAATAGCAGATGTGCAGGGTGCGCGGGCCGGTGCGGACGCCGTGACAGAAACCGCTCTTGTTGCTGAGAACCACATCATAGGCGGAGAGATCGGTTGTCTGCCAGGCCAGGGGATAGAGCGGCAGATAGCGCTGGTGCGCCCGATGAATCCCCGGCAGACGATTCAGCCAGGAAGGGCGGATGTCCCAGGCACGGTACTGTTCTGGCATCAGATCGGGCGCGTAGATGCTGGTATAGATTGGCGCGTCGGGATAATAGCGCACCAGGTGTTCCAGCACGTCCTCAGCGCCGCCGATCTGATTCAGCCAGTCGTGCACCAGGGCAAGTCTCATGGCGCTTACTTCTCCTGAGAGGGTGGGAGTAGAGCGCGCACCGGTGCGTAGGAGGTGCGATGCTCCGGGCACGGTCCGAATTGTTGTAGCATCCGCCGGTGCAGGGGGGTGCCGTAGCCCTTATGCAGGCGGAAACCGTACTGTGGGTAGAGGTCGTCCAGTTCGGCCATGTGATGATCGCGGGTTACCTTGGCGACAATGCTGGCGGCGGCAATGCTGAGCGAACGCTGATCGCCTTTGATGACGGGAAAACAAGGAAGGGGCGACAGAGTCAGGCGCAGGGCGTCGGTCAGCAGAGCGTCTGGCGGCACGGTGAGCTGGTCAATGGCGCGCTGCATAGCCAGATGCGTCGCCGGGACGATGCCCAGCGTATCAATTTCCTCGCGCGTTGCGCGTCCCACACTCACCGCGACCGCTGTTTGCATGATGATCGGCAACAGGCGCTGGCGCTGCACAGGGGTGAGTTGTTTGGAATCATTCACGCCTTCCAGCGCGTGAGCCAGGTCGAAGTGATCGAGGGGTAGAATGATTGCCCCAGCGACCACAGGGCCAGCCCAGGCTCCACGTCCGGCTTCATCCAGACCGGCGACGTAACGGTAGCCCTGTTGGTAGAGAGCGTATTCATGGCTGAGGTCGGCGCTGTGAGTCATGTCCTGGGCGGGTCGTAGAGACCGCGCAGTCCATTGCGGCGAATCTTGAGTACCTCGATGAACATCTCTATCGAATCTCGCAGCGGGTTGATGCGCGTGCGATCGCTGTAGTACCAGTCTATGGGCACTTCGACGATGCGAAAACCCCAGCGACGGGCCGCGTAGAGTATCTCTACGTCGAAGCTCCAACCGTTCATAGTCTGCAGCGGGAACAGTTTTTCGGCGATCTCACCGCGAAACATCTTGAAGCCGCACTGTGTATCTTGCAAGCCAGGCACAGCAATCAGGCGCACGATGGTGTTGAACACCCGTCCCATCACATGACGGTGCCAGGGTTCGTTGTAGCGCACCGCGCCGCGGATTTCGCGGGAGGCAATCGCGATGTCGTAGTTCGTGAGGTTGGGTGGCAGAAAGCGGTCTACCTGTTCAATGGGCATGGACAGATCGGCATCGCAGATGAAGCGATACACCCCCTGTGCGGTCAGCATACCTGTGCGCACAGCAGCGCCCTTCCCCTGAGTGCCTTCGAAGATACCCCGCACGAAGTCATAACGCCTGGCGAAATCGGCGATAATGGCGCTGGTCTGATCCTTGCTGTTGTTGTCCACGACCAACACTTCGACGGAATAGGATTTCACCTGAACAAAGGCAGCAATGGCCTCCAGGCTACCCGGTAGCCGGGTTTCTTCGTTGTAGGCAGGGATGACAATGGATAGGTAAGGCTGTCCGGATTGAGAAGAAGTCGCCAGTTGAGTCAACGCCCCATCACTTTCTTGAGGACGCCGGTTTGCCCGCAGGCATGGGCGTCATGATCGACTCCAGGTACTCAATAGATACACGGCGAGACCGCTGAATGGCGCGCCGTTTGCGCAACATGCGCGGAATGCCGAGCACACCAGCCAGCATACCGCGCAGCCTGGCCCGTGCGGCTGCACCGCGCCAGGCGCGCAGGGCTTCCCAGGCTAGCCCCAGTTGAGCGCGGATCACCTTGAGACCGTGCTTGCGCCACAGCGGGCCGGGGTAATTTTTGACCAGCAACCAGATCAGGTTGCGGCCATCGTGATAGCTGGCGGTGACCCCGCCGCCAGTTGCCGACAGGCGATGGTAGACCACAGCAGCGGGCGTGTACACGCACCGATACCCGGTCAGTTGGGCGCGCCAGGCCAGGTCCATGTCTTCGCACGAGAAGAAGAAGTCATCATCGAGCAGTCCGATCTCGTCGAACATGGCACGGCGGTATGCCGCCGCGCCCCCGCAGGCGCTGAAGACGTAGGTCTCCTGATCGTACTGGCCTTCGTCTTTCTCCCACACTCCCCGATTGAACAGCCGCCCGTCTACCCGGAAGAGGTCACCGGCGGTATGCAGGTGATCGCGCCGGTCGAACAGCAGAATTTTAGAGGCAATCAGCCCTGCTTCGGGATGGCGCGCGAAAGCGTCCACCAGTGCCGCTGCCCAACCCGGATCGACCTCGGTATCGTTGTTCAACAGCGCGATGATCTCACCCCGCGCGGCCTGGATGCCCGCGTTGCACGCGCCGGTGAACCCCCGATTCTGGGGCAGGGCGATCAAGCGCACTTCGGGATAGTCTTTGGTGAGCAGTTCGCGTGACCCGTCGCTCGAGGCATTGTCTACTGCCAGGATTTCGAGCGGCGCGTATGCCTGGCGGCGCAGCGAGTCCAGACAGACAGGCAGGTGATGTGCCCCATTCCAATTGGGGATGACGACCGAGACCAGCGGCCTGAAGGGTAGGTCGGCCATGGAGGCTCCTAGAGAGCGAACAATCCCTCAACGCGCAGAAACTCGGCCAGCGCTTCTTGCCAGGGACGCAGGACAATACCCAGTCGGGCAGCGGCGACGTTGCGCAGCACGGCGTGTTCCGGCGGACGCGACGCACGCTGAAACTCCGCCAGGGCGATGGGTTCGATGGGGGTGTCGCCCAATCCTGCAGCGATCAGCGCCGCCTGTGCGAACTGAAAGCGCGACGCCTGACCTTCGTTGACTAGGTGATACACGCCGTAGCAACCTGTCTCAACCAGACGGGCGATGGCTTCGGCCAGGTCATTGCAATAGGTGGGCGTGCTCACTTCGTTGACCACAACGCGCAGGCGTCCCCCGGACCGGGCCTGCTGCAGGATGCTGTGAATGAAGTTGCGTCCACCGTGCGCGAACAGCCACGACGTGCGGATGATGTAATGCCGCGGCACCAACTCGCGCACTGCCTGTTCGCCCACCCACTTGCTGTAGCCATAGGGATTGATCGGGTTGGGAGGGTCGTATTCCAGGTAGGGACGGTAAGTTCGCCCGTCGAAAACCTCGTTGGTGCTCACGTACGCCAGGGTTGCGCCGTGCTCCAGACACGCCTGGGCGATTACCTGCGTGCCGAAGCCGTTGACGTGCAGAGCTTCGTCGGGGTGCTCGGCGCAATAGTCAACACCTGTCAGGGCCGCACAGTGAATCACAAGCGAGGGCGCTGCCTCAGCGAAGACACGTGCCACCGCGTGACGATCGGTCACGTCAACCGTATTGGCATCTATACCCCAAATCTGATGTGGACGCTCTGACAGGGTACGCATCAGGGCGCTGCCCAGACGTCCGTCGGCTCCGGTGATGAGAATACGCATGATGCGCTTTCCCTGGTGGATAGGCGAGTTGCACTGGCATGATGCAGGCGGCACGGCAGGATTATAGCGAATTCAGGGCGAAGCGTAAATCACCGATGAACTGACGATGAACAGGGCGAACAGGCACGCTCTCGTTTGTTCTGCGGTAATAGATGAGCGGCTTGCTTGACATTCAGGTTGAGAAAACGTTATAATTTCGTCAGCGAAAGTGGGGAAAGAAAGTAAAGCCGCGCCAATCTTCTCGCGTAGCCGAGTTGGCGGCTTAACTTTTTTCATACTCTGTGAGGCTCCCAGCGTGTCTACTTCGTCCGACCAACACTATGTGAACCGGCGAGTCCTCAAGATCAACGTGGGCTTTCTGTTGGCGGAAGGGGTGGGGTATTTCCGCGATATGGTCATCGAGTTGCCGCGGGTGCAGCTTGATGACGATCTGACTCTCGATTTTCTGCGCGGCAACCTGCGCCTCAGCCGTAATTCACGGGGCGTGCTGGTACAGGGGCAGCTAGAGACTCATGTGCTGTCCGAGTGTACGCGCTGCCTGCGTCCCATTTTCGTGCCGGTGAAGCTGGAAATCGAAGAGTTATTCGCTTTTCCACCTTCTGCTCTGGTGGCGTTTTCTGTAGCTGAAACAGGTATTCTCGACCTGGCCCCGCTGATCCGCGAAGAGGCGATCCTGGGTGTGCCTATGGTAGCGCTCTGCCGGCCCGATTGTGCTGGCCTGTGCCCGCAGTGCGGGCACGATCTCAACGAAGGACCGTGCGAGTGCGTGCAGGAGCAGATCGATCCGCGCCTGGAAATCTTGCGTGCGCACCTGCGCGCCGGACGCCCTCAGGCGGGCGATGAGTGAAACAAAAGACGCGCACAAGCAACACGAGCAACACCAAGGGGGTGGACGTTGGAAGAGCACACCTTTGATGTCCAACAAGACAGTGATGCTTCTGTCCGCGCCATCAAGGCTGCGTTGCTGGAAAAAGCCGATCAGCAAGGCTTTGTGACCACAGACGACATCATAGATGCGATGCCCGACAGCGACGAGGCCATGGAACAACTGGAAGAAATCTTTTCATGGCTGCACACCGCAGGAATAGAAGTCTTTGGCGACCGGCCAGACGCGCTTGATTTCGAGGCGTTCGAGGAAGCTTTCGACGAAGAGGAAGAAGACGAGGATGCCTACGACCTGAGCGGCGTGGCTTCCGACGACACGGTCGGCCTCTACCTCAAAGAGATGGCGCGGGTGCCTTTGCTAACCAACGAGGAAGAGGTAGAGCTGGCTATGCGTCTGGAGGCGGGCAACGAGGCGCGCGAAAAGCTGGCCCGTCTCGATGGACAGCTCGATCAAGCGACACGGGAGGCCCTGGAAGCGATCGTCGAAGATGGCCGGGCGGCGCGCGATCATCTGATCAAGGCCAACACGCGGCTGGTGGTCAGCATCGCCAAGAAGTACATGGGGCGGGGCGTGCACTTCCTCGATCTGATCCAGGAGGGTAACCTGGGTCTGATGAAGGCTGTCGAGAAATTCGACTATAAGCGCGGCTACCGCTTCTCGACGTATGCCACCTGGTGGATTCGGCAAACAATCACGCGGGCCATTGCCGACCAGGGCCGCACTATCCGGGTGCCGGTGCACATGTCGGACCGCATTCGGCGGCTCTACAAGACTGCCCGGCAGCTTGAGCAGGAGAACGGGCGCAAGCCCACGCCCGAAGAGATCGCCGAGCGGATGGGATTGGAGCCGCGCAAAGTGCAGTGGATGCTCAAGGTGAGCTGGCGTCCGATGAGCCTGGAACGCCCGGTAGGCGAAGAGGAAGATAGCGAACTGGGTAGTTTTATTGAAGACCTCAGCACACCGACCCCTACACAAAGCGCCTATGAGAATCTGCTGCGCGAGAAGGTAGAAGAGGTACTGAGTACACTCACTGCCCGCGAGGCGCGTATCTTGCGGTTACGTTTCGGGCTGCAAAACGGGCGCAGCTATACGCTGGAGGAAGTCGGCCAGAAGTTTGGGCTGACGCGCGAGCGAATCCGACAGATCGAGGGACGAGCATTGCGCCGACTGCGCCATCCTCGCCGCTCGCGGCACCTGCGCGATTTCACGTAGCGGTCGATCTTGTTTCCGAAGCGCGTCTTCTCGGAGCGCTGCCCGGCCTGGGTGGCGCTCTTTCGTTAGCAAGATGGCAGGTGTGTTGACATCCCTCTCTAATCTCCGTATACTCCGAACCGTCTCAAGACTTATCGCCGCCGCTTGCCGCGCGTGAGGAGGCAGGGGTTATGCAGGGAAGCAGCAGCTTTCGCTTGGTTGTGCGTCGTGGCCCGCAGCCCAATCAGGTTTACCCCCTGGAACAGGG